>Ga0209555_10000222_pt1 | contig 48662 bp, 45 predicted proteins | sample SaaInl85LU_5_DNA_FD_184643 | JGI IMG/M metagenome (GOLD analysis project Ga0209555, IMG submission 184643) | Marine microbial communities from expanding oxygen minimum zones in the Saanich Inlet - ESP_85LU_5_DNA (SPAdes) (version 2) | ecosystem: Environmental > Aquatic > Marine > Intertidal...
TTTATTAAACGCAACATCTGGGTATTCTTTTGCTACCTCTTCAATTACGCGATCCCAGTAAGCTAAACTGTTAATTAGCGTATTTGACTTGGTAACATTAGTTACCTTGTTTCTTCTTTTTCTTGCCAATTGAAAAGAATAATGAGCAATTCTTTCAATTCCAAAACGAGTAAACACACTAGTATCCGTAGCAAAACCATGTGCTTGGTCTGCATAAAATGTTTTACCACTTTGTACAAACTCTCCTTCATTATTTTCACGAACAACAACAAAATCGATGTCTGCTTCGGTTTTAGCCCTAAGTGGACTTTTTAATCCAGAGAACAGTTTTACAGGTCTGTAATTTACATATTGGTTGAATTGTGTACGCACTTTAAACGTATAGTCCTTTGCAGGTAAAGTATCATCAATTTCTGGTAAACCAACTGCTCCAAAATAAATGGCGTCAAACTCTTTTAATTCTTCTAAAGCATTGTCTGCCATAAATTTTCCATGATCTCTATAATATCCTGCTCCATAAGGAAATGATTCTTTTGCAATTTCAAATCCGTGTTTTTTTGCAACTGCATCTAAAACAGCAACTCCTGCTGGTACAATTTCTGCACCAATACCATCACCATTAACTACGGCAATCTTGTAACTTTTACTCATTTTTATTAGTTTGTTTTCTCATAAAATTGCACAAAACTTGCACAATTAAAATTTAATAATTTTATAAAATTATGTCCTTATTTTTACGAAAGTATGTAAATTTGAATTATTAAAGATATAAATATCCTAATTTTTATGCAATAGTTTGCGTAAAATTTTAAATTGCTTTTGAACCAACCCTTTTCTTTGTTCAACCAAAAATAACGATACTAACATTAATGAAAAATCTAAAAACCTTTTTAAAAATTAGCATCTGTTTTTGTATTTCTTTTGCAGCAAGTTCTGTTTGTTCTCAAAAAATATTCAAAGAAAACAATGGTTTTTTAAAAGTTGAGGCAGAAGCGTTTTACAAACAAACCAATGACAGTATTAGAAAATGGTATATCATAGATAAATCCTTTGAAACAGCTTTAAAAGATGCTGATACTTCTCACGCAAAAATAGCGAGCAATAAAAAATATATTGAAATTTTACCAGACACACGTCAAACTCATGATGATCAATTAATTCGTGAAGAAAACTTTACCAGTTCGCCAGGAAGTATGGCTGTTGTTTGTTATAAAATACACATCAAAAACCCAGGCCGCTATTATATTTGGGTAAAAGCCTATAGTACAGGATCTGAAGATAATGGTTTACATGTTGGTTTGGATGGAAAATGGCCAAATTCTGGAAAACGCATGCAATGGTGCAAAGGAAAAAAATCTTGGTTCTGGGAAAGCAAACAACGAACCAAAGAAGAACATTGCGGTAAACCTAATGCTATATATTTAGACATAAAAACTGCTGGTAGACATGAAATACAATTCAGCATGCGCGAAGACGGTTTTGAAATGGATGAATGGCTAATAACGAGTGATCAAAATTACAATCCAAACGCTGAATCGTTTAGTACAACTTCAAAATAGCCCCGTTTTAGAGACATAAGGGAAAAGTGTACCACTTGTTAAAAAACGAAAACAGTCTTTATATAAAGTTTAAAGATTACTTTATCAGTATACATTCGTAATAACACTAACCCAAAAAACCAATCAACAAATACAACACAACTGTAATAATGCCTCCAAATAATGCATAAGGTAATTGTGTTTTAACATGGTCTATGTGGTCGCTTGCTGAGGCCATAGAAGCAATAATTGAAGTATCTGAAATAGGCGAGCAATGGTCTCCAAAAATTCCTCCTCCTAAGGTAGCTGCAACTACAATTGTTAAATCTGCATTGTGCGTATTTGCCATTGGAATGGATATGGCTAACATGATTGCAAAAGTACCCCAAGAGGTTCCTGTGGCAAATGCTATAAAGGAACTTACTACAAAGACCACTGCTGGAAACAATTCTGGAGTTAACCAACTTTCAGTAACATTGGCAACATAATTCCCTGTATCTAAAGCTGAACACGCATTACCAATTGCAAAAGCCAATACCATTAGTAATGCCAATGGTATTAATTCACTAATTCCTTTTAATGTTAAGGTAACCGCTTCTTTTGGCTTTAAAATTCCTTGAAAAATATACATCAAAATCGCAACCAAGATAGCGGAGATTACTGCATACAACACCGACGAAGAACCTGAACCCTCACCAATAGCTTGAGAAATATGATCAAAAAATGAGGATGCATCTTTTACATTATTCCAACCTGTGTAAATTAAGCTGATGGGCATCATACAAACCATTACAAATAATGGTACAATCATGTTGTACGCTTTAGCCAAGACACCTTCTTTTGGGGGGTAAGAAGTTACCTCATCAGAAACCATGGGTTTCGCCGTTTTGTTCATTAACAAACCTGATTCTCTCGTGCGTTGTTCTGCTTTTTGCATTAACCCAAAGTCCTTCCTTAAAAAGACTATAAGAAAAACCAAACCAATAGTAATTAATGGATAAAAATTATATTTTATAGAAGCTATCATCATTGCAAAAGGTTTGTCTATATTTTGCGTTGCTAACAAGCCCATAATGAATGCACCCCAAGCATTAAAAGGAATTAAAATTGATGAGGGTGCAGAACTTGAATCTGCAATATAAGCCAACTTCTCTCTTGGAATTTTCAATTTATCAAAAATTGGACGATACAAAGTACCTACTGTCAATGAACTGATACTGGTTTCTACAAATAACAAAAGACCTGTTAATGTTGCTAAAACTTGAGCCATAACTCTCGCATTACCAGATTTTTTTTGCTCTAACTTTACCAACCTTTTATTAAGTAGATTGATAAAACCTTCAACACCTCTAGAATATTGAATAAAGATTAATAAAGAGCCTACTAAAGCACTAAAAATAATAGTCCTTGTATTTCCTTTTGACTGAAAAACGTCAACCATTCCTTCAACAAATGCTATAGTTCCTTCTAGTAGATTCCAATCATTTATGATCAACCAAGAAAACCAAATTCCAAACAATAGGGCAATGTATACTTGTTTGGTTCTTAATGCCAAAACAATAGCTATTATTGGTGGTAACACCGAAAGAAAACCATACGCCATAAAAAAATAATTTGGCTAAAGGTAACAAATTAATACTTCTAGAAATTGCAGATTGAGGCTTTCCAATTGCCAAATTATTCATCGCAAAATGTTATTCAAAACTTACAACAGGACTTCGAAAGTTGAGAACTCATCAGAAAAAATTATTGAAACAGCACAAAGTTTTATAGAATAAAAGTGAAACAACTGAGCAAAATCTGAAGAAAAAGAGCAATCAACAATACTGGGCTAAAAAATAGACGAATATTATTAAACCTTTATTTTATCATTGTTACTCCACGGTAACAGACTTTGCTAAATTTCTCGGCTGATCTACATTTTTGTCTAACATTACCGCAATATGGTATGATAGTAGCTGAAATGGAATTGTAGTTAACAATGGGGTTAATGCTTCTTCAGTTTCAGGAATTTCTATGACATGATCTGCTATTTCTTTTACAGCAACATCTCCTTCTGTAACAATTGCAATAATTTTACCTGCTCTTGATTTTATTTCTTGAATGTTACTAACGACCTTTTCATAATGCCCTTTATTGGTAGCAATTACAAAAATAGGCATGTCTTCGTCTATCAGAGCAATAGGTCCGTGTTTCATTTCTGCTGCTGGATAACCCTCTGCATGAATGTAGGAAATTTCTTTTAACTTTAAAGCTCCCTCTAAAGCCACAGGAAAGTTAAAACCTCTACCTAAATACAAACAGTTTTTTGCATCTTTATAAATGGCCGCTATTTCTTTAACCTTATCATCTATCTTTAAAAGAGCGATTACTCTATCTGGTATAGTTTGTAGTTTTTGTAAGAGTAATCTAAAATTCGGTTCAGACACTGCACCTACAGCTTTTCCCAACTTTAAAGCAATTAGTGTTAAAATTGTAATTTGAGTTGTAAATGCTTTTGTTGAAGCAACACCAATTTCTGGACCTGCATGCGTATAGGCTCCTGCATGCGTTTCTCTTGCGATCGAAGAACCTACAACATTACAAATTCCGAATACAAAAGCTCCTTTTTCTTTAGCAAGCTTAATGGCTGCTAGTGTATCTGCTGTTTCTCCAGATTGAGAAATCGCAATAACAACATCATCAGGTCTTATAATTGGGTTTCTATAACGAAATTCTGATGCGTATTCAACCTCTACAGGAATGCGCGCCATATCTTCTATTAAATACTCCCCTACCAAACCTGCATGCCATGAGGTACCACAAGCCACAATTACAATTCGATTAGCTCTTAAGAATTTATTTAGATGATCATCTATTCCTGCTAATTTAATAATCCCCTCATTGGTAAGCATTCTTCCTCGGTAGGTATCTTTAATTGCTTTGGGTTGTTCATGAATCTCTTTTAACATAAAGTGCTCATAACCTCCCTTTTCAATTTGATCTAAACTAACTTTTAGCTCTTGGACATTAGCTGCTGTAATTGAATCGTCTTCAATTTTTCGCACTCTTATCTCTCTACCAGCTTTTATGATTGCTAACTCCTGATCTTCTAAATACACAACATTCTTTGTGAACTCGATAAAAGGGGATGCATCTGATGCTATAAAAAATTCTGAATTATCTTTACCAATACCTATAGCTATTGGACTTCCTAAACGAGCTACAATTATTTCGTCAGGTTTTGTTTTATCGAAAACGGCAATTGCATATGCCCCAATAACATTAGTAAGTGCTGTTTGCACAGCTTTACCTAACTTACAGTTCTCTTGTTTTTTTACCTCCTCTATAAGGTTTACTAAAACTTCTGTATCTGTATCACTTTTAAAAGCATATCCTCTGGAAATCAATTCTTTTTTAATCGTAGCATAGTTCTCTATGATACCGTTATGAACTACAACCAAATCTCCAGACTGTGATATATGAGGGTGAGAGTTTACATCGTTTGGCACACCATGAGTTGCCCATCTAGTATGACCAATTCCAATAGTACCATCTTTGTTATTTGGGTTACCATTGGCTAATTCTTCTAAATCTGATACTTTCCCTTTTGTTTTGGTAAGTTGTATAGTTTCGTTATTGTAAACCATTATTCCGGCGCTATCGTAACCACGATACTCTAATCTTTTTAACCCATTTATCACGATAGGATAGGCTTCTCTATAACCTATATACCCGGTAATACCACACATACTTTTTTTTTTTAGTTTAATTTAAGTTCCGAAAAGACAACTTTAATCTGAGCTTTTTTTAGGTCGCTTGCGGTTTCGTTAAATAAAACTACAGATCTTGGATTCCAGTTGTAATCTTCTACTAATTCTCTAACAGAACTTGCGTTATTTACATTAACTATTGGTTCATCAGTAATCTCATTAAATACTTTTAATAAAAGTTTGGTTTCAGTGTTGTTTGAACCTTCAATAAAATTTGATATAAAGTCTGTAATTTTAAATGTATAAGCATCAGGAATATTCCCTTCTTCGGTTATTTTTAAGTTTCCTCCAAAATAAAATGATGATCTAATTGCATCTGAAATATTTATTGGTTGTTCTTCTCCATCATAATTTCTATCTTGATACAAATGCAATTGATTTGGAGTTGATAAAGTACTTGTATTTATGGCATTGTTAATATAAAAATTTAACGATGCATCGTTGATCAATATAGAGGGATTTCCGTTTTCATCTTTCAATAAAGACAACTCACTTAAATCTAGATAATTATCATTATTCAGGTCTTTGTCTGAATACTTTAAAAAAGAATGGTCTTGGGCTAAGGTAGATAAGTTTACTCCTAAAATTTCTATCTCAGCATTGCTCCCATCTGTTCCTTGGACTACAAAAGTATCTGATGTTGTTTCTTGTTGGTTCGAAGACATTTCATAAATAGCATTTGTAACTCCATTAAAAGGGAAATTGTATTCTCTGTAAGTAATTCCAATATCGTCTACATCTGTAGCATCTACAATTGAAAAAATAAAAGATAACTGTGCGTTTTTTACTGTATTGAAACTAAAAGGCACCAATATACCTTCTTCATCTTCTGGTAATACAACAAGTCCTTTAAAATAATCTTGGAAAGCTTCGTTTGTTGCGAATTCTTGGCCTTCAAACTTATCCCAAAATATTGCTTTCATTTTTTCTAAATCCAAAGGGATTGTTAAGAATGGTAATGTTGCAGCTTGTAGCACTCCATTAACTCTAGGATTAATTACGATGGAATCTTTAAAAGTAGTTGTGCTACTAAAACCTTCTTGTCTATTAATCCTATCAAAAAAATACTCTGTATCGTCTGCACTTGGAACATATGAAAAACCTTCTTCGGAAAGCAATTCTTTGTCTTTGTTTAAAAAATAATCAATATCTGATTTAAATATACTTTGTTTGCTTACATCAGTTATGTCTAGGGTATTTAAGAAAAAAGGATTTCTATATACACTGATTTTAGTAGGTGTTCGTGAAGCGTTTGAAGGTAATATAGAATCTAATTGAAACAGCGTTTCTCCATTGGCCCCTATTGCACCAGTAACGGAAGTCTTATAGGGTATTTTTAAAAGTACTTTATCTAAAAAAAAACGAATATTAACTGGGTCTTCTTTAGAGGTGGTTGAAAGAGAATTCGGAGTTGACAGCTGAGAAACAAAACCAGCTTTTATAGATTTTGAAAAAGCATTCTGTCTAAAATTACCCAACCAATACGTATTAAAAAAATTGCCTAAAGCGATGTTGTCTGCTCTAACCCCACCTAAATCTTTTATTGGAGTTATTTTAACATCTAATGCAACTTCTCCTGACGCTGTAATATTATTTTTTAAAACTTCTGATGCTAGATTTTCAAAATCTTCTTCGCAAGAAATAATCGCGAAAAGTGCTACAAAAACAAATGTTACTATAGCAAAATTATCTTTAAACTTCTTCACTTACAATTCTTTATTCTTCTGATATTAACTCAGAATAAAAATTTAAATAACTTTCTTTTATATTTTCTTCTTGGAAAGGTAAAACAGCAACTTCTTTTTCTTTTATAAAGGCCTCTAATTCTTCATCAATCTCTTCGCTTCCTAAGATAACTCCATCAGAATTCTCTACAGCACTTTTTAACATATTTACTGCACTTGCCGTAGTTAAATTATTCAATTTAGCTCCGTCAATATTATCAAACTTTACCTTTTCAACTAATTCTTTATTGAGAGTCCCTTCAAAATTTGTATGGTATAAAGATGTTATTATTTTACTCTCTGTAAAAAGTGGTTCATCCTTATAAAACTCTTTTATATATAAGGGCAATAAAGCAGCAAGCCAACCGTGAACGTGAATAACATCTGGTGCCCAATTTAACTTTTTAACAGTTTCTACAACCCCTTTTGCAAAGAAAATTGCTCTCTCATCATTATCTTCAAAAAGCTTATTCTTTTTATCTTTAACAACGGCTTTTCTCTTAAAATATTCTTCGTTATCTATAAAATAAACTTGCATTCTTTCTTTTGGTATAGAAGCTACTTTAATAATTAAAGGCATGTCCATATCGTTAACTACCAAGTTCATTCCAGACAATCGAATTACTTCGTGTAATTGATGTCTTCTTTCGTTAATTACACCATATCTTGGCATAAAAATTCTAGTTTGTACTCCTTTAGAATGCGCGTTCTTCGCAGCATTAAAAGCGGTTGATGATAACTCTGTTTCTGGCAAGTAAGGAACCACTTCTGATGAAACAAATAATATTCTCTTGTCCTTCATTAAATCAAACTCTTTTTATAAGATTTGCAAAAATACAAATTTTTGTGTAAATGACGTGTTAAAATAGTTAAGTTTGCAGTAGTTTACATGCATTTTTAATGGAATTTTTCAATAAAAAACAAGTTTTAACTTCATTTATTTCTAATTTAAAATCAAACAAAAAGACGATTGGTTTTGTTCCTACAATGGGAGCATTACACCTTGGTCATTTATCTTTAGTAGAGGCTGCTAGAAAAGAAAATGACGTTGTTATCGTTAGTATTTTTGTAAATCCTACGCAGTTTGATAACAAAAATGATTTGAATAATTATCCAAAAACATTAGAAAAAGACAAAAAATTGTTGGCAATACAGAAATGTGATGTGCTTTTTGCACCTTCAATCGCAGATATTTATAGCACTACTATTGTTGCTGAAAAATTTGACTTTGGTGGTTTAGAAAATGAAATGGAAGGAAAATTTAGAAAACACCATTTTGATGGTGTAGGAACTATTGTAAAATCTTTATTCGAAATCATTACACCAAATAATGCTTATTTTGGGGAAAAAGACTTTCAACAATTACAAATTATTAAAAAATTAACTTCAATCTGCAATTCCAATGTTACTGTTAAAGGAATGCCTATTTTTAGAGAAAAAGATGGTTTAGCGATGAGCTCAAGAAATGCTCGTTTGTCAGCAATACAAAGAACAGCAGCTCCTTTCATTTATCGAGTTTTACAAAACGTAAAACAAAAAGTTTCTGAACATAACACTAGAGATATTGAAAAATTTGTTAAGAATGCCTTTAACAACCATAGCTTACTAGAATTAGAGTACTTTACCATTGCTGACGAAAACACATTAAAACCTAGCAAAAACCTAGAATCTAGCAATAAGAAACGCGCTTTTATTGCAGTATTTGCAGGAGATATTCGTTTAATTGATAACATTGCACTTTGATTTTTTTAAGTTAAAAAACAGTATTTTTACACCATGTTAGTACAAGTAGTAAAGTCTAAAATTCACCGGGTAAAAGTTACTGGTGCGGATTTAAATTATATAGGTAGTATTACTATTGATGAGGATTTAATGGATGCTGCCAATATTATAGAAGGAGAGCGTATACAGATCGTAAATAATAACAATGGAGAACGCTTAGAAACTTATGCTATTCCTGGTCCAAGAGGTAGCGGTGAGCTAACATTAAATGGCGCTGCGGCAAGGAGAGTTCAGCGAGGAGACATTCTTATACTTATTGTTTACGCTTTTATGGAACTTGAAGAAGCCAAAAATTTTAAGCCTGCGTTAGTCTTTCCTAATGAAGAAACCAATACACTTATCTAAATTTTGGCTACAAAAAAAATTCTAAAAACAGCTCTTCCTCTTTTGATTGGAAGCACTCTAGTTTGGTATTCTTTATCAAAAATTTCGATTGAAGTTCTTTATAATTACTTTAAAGAAGCCAACTACAACTGGATTTTTTTAGGATTGTTCTTTGGAATACTAAGTCATTTATCTCGTGCATATCGTTGGAAGTTTATGTTAGCACCTATAGGGTTTAAGCCAAAATTTAGCAATAATGTTTTAGCAGTTCTTGTTGGATATTTGGTAAATTTAGCCATTCCGAGAGCAGGAGAAGTTTCGAGAGCTTTAGTGTTAACAAATTATGAAGATGTCCCTTTTGAAAAAGGATTTGGCACCATTATCGCAGAACGTATCGCAGATTTAATTATGATGCTTTGTATTGTTGCAATAACACTTTTTGTGCAATTCGATTTCATTTGTCAGTTGCTTGTCAAAAATCTTGACTTGCCAAAAGTTACTATAGGATTAATTGGTTTAAGCCTTGTTTTTTTTGTTTTTACAAGTTTGGTAAAAAGAGCAAAAAAAGGATTTCTACTAAAAATAAAAACATTTATTGCTGGCTTAGTAGAGGGTTTGACTAGTATTTTTAAAATGAAAAATAAGTGGGCATTTATTTTTCATACCGTATTTATCTGGGTAATGTATGTTGCTATGTTTTGGGCTACTATTCCTGCTATAAACGGTTTAGAAGTTCCTTTTGGCGCTGTTTTAATTGGTTTTATTGCTGGAGGCTTTGCTATTGCTGCAACAAACGGTGGAATAGGTTTATACCCTATTGCTGTTGCAGGTGCATTTTCTTTGTTTAATATTCCCGAAATACCTAGTGAAGCTTTTGGATGGATCATGTGGACAGCTCAAACTGCAATGGTTGTTGTTTTTGGGGGAATTGCTTTTTTACTACTTCCTATCATAAATAAAAAATAAATTTCTTGGCCTACTTTCTTGTCTTCTAAAAATATGTAGAGATGCACTAGAAACTTTGTAACTTTACAACTTTAGAGCTAAACAACGTTTCAATTTAACAAAATGCCCAAAACAAAAACTACTTTCTTCTGTTTAAATTGTGGAACTCAACATGCAAAATGGATCGGACAATGTTATGCGTGTAAAGAATGGAATACCATTGCAGAAGAAGTTATTGCTAAAGAAGAAAAGCACGATTGGAAACAATCGAAAACTGCAAAACAAGGCATAAACAAAGCCCTTACAATTGCAGAAATTGTTTTAAATCCTGAAGAACGAATCAAAACAAATAACAATGAACTCGATACTGTTTTAGGTGGTGGTTTGGTAAAAGGTTCTGTGACACTTTTAGGTGGTGAACCTGGTATTGGAAAATCTACTTTATTGCTACAAGTAGCGTTAAACATTCAACAAAAAGTATTGTATGTTTCTGGGGAAGAAAGTCAATCTCAAATAAAAATGAGAGCAGACCGTTTGGACGCTAAAAACTCAGATTGTTTAATTTTAACCGAAACAAATACCCAACAAATCTTTAAAAATATTGAAGAGACAACACCAGACGTTTTGGTAATTGATTCGATTCAAACGCTACACACTAACAATATAGAGGCTTCTCCTGGAACTATCTCTCAAATTAGAGAAACCTCTGCAGAATTGATCAAATTTGCCAAAGAAACGGCTACACCTGTGTTGCTAATTGGCCATATTAATAAAGAAGGAAATATTGCAGGTCCAAAAATCTTAGAGCATATGGTAGATGTTGTTTTACAATTTGAAGGAGATAGAAACCATACGTATCGAATTCTAAGGAGTCAAAAAAACCGTTTTGGCTCTACTTCGGAATTGGGTATTTACGAAATGCTTTCCAGTGGTTTACGAGAAATTATAAATCCATCAGAAATTCTAATTTCAAAAAAAGACGCTGATTTAAGCGGCACAGCAATTGCTTCTACTTTAGAAGGCATACGACCTTTAATGATAGAAATACAAGCTTTGGTTTCTACAGCTGTCTATGGAACACCTCAACGTTCTACCACAGGTTATAATTTAAAACGCTTAAATATGATTTTAGCTGTTTTAGAAAAACGTGCGGGTTTTAACTTAGGTACTAAAGATGTATTTTTAAATATCACTGGAGGTATTAATGTAGATGATCCTGCAATAGATTTGGCTGTTGTTGCGGCAATTTTATCTTCTACTAAAGATATTGCTATAAATCCAAATGTATGTTTTGCTGCAGAAGTTGGTCTGGCTGGAGAAATAAGACCTATCTCAAAAGTAGCACAACGAATTACTGAAGCTGAAAAATTAGGTTACAAAACTTTTGTCACTTCTAAGTACAATACCATTTCTTCTAAAAACTTCAACATAAAATTAATTTTAGTAGGAAAAATAGAAGAGGCTTTTGCAACCTTATTTGCATAGGAGTTTCACGAACCTATAAAAACACTTTTCTTTATAAAAACAGTACTTATGAAAATCGTAGTATTTACATTAGTATACCAGTAACTTACAACTGAATACCATCTATTTTAACACAAACACATTACTTATTGGCAAGATACTTTTTGGCAACAATTTCTAACTCATCATACCAATCTTGCCCAAATTTTCTGACCAATGCTTGTTTTACAAATTTGTAAATCGGCACCTGTAACTCTTGTCCTAAGATACACGCATCATCACAAACATCCCACTTGTGGTAATTGACAGCCGAAAATTCTTGATAATCTTTAACACGAACAGGATATAAATGACAAGAAACTGGTTTTTTCCAGTCAACTTCTCCTTGATTGTAGGCCTCCTCTATTGCACAAAGCGCAGTATTATTTTCATCAAAAATCACATAGGCACAGTCTTCTCCATTTATAAGAGGGGTTTCCAGTTCATCCCATTCACTAGTAACCCAAGTACCTTGTTCTTCTATAGCTTGTATTCCTTCCTCTCGTAAAAAAGGTTTTACTTTCTTATAAATCTTTTCTAATATTTTTGTTTCTTCTTTTTCCAAGGGTGCCCCTGCTTCTCCAGAGATGCAACATTGTCCTTTACAAGCAGAAATATTACAAACAAAATCTTTTTCTATAATTTCTTCTGAAACTATGGTTTTTCCTAATTGAAACATGATACAAAAATACTATATTTTATTACTAAAAATTAGTAATTATTTCCCCTGTATGCAACAGCGTTGAAAAACTGAATCTATTTCAAATGAGTTGAAACTTAAAAGAAATAGCTATTGGATTTATTGTTGTTTTGTAGTAGTACATATTCTCGAAAATATTTCTGTTGTTCTATCCTTACAAGGAAAAGCTAGATAAAACAATCTTGTAAATCAATATTTATTGCGTTAGAAATAATGTTAGGAATTACACTTTTCAAAAATCATGCTGATGAAAGCTCAATTACTAGTTCTGTTTTTCCTTTAGTATTCTCTTTAAATGCAAAACCAAAAAATTTAGCCACTTTAGTTTCTTTAAAAGCCTCCGCTTTGTGTGGAGATAAACTTGTAATCTTTTACTACCCTTTGTAATGAATTGTATTGTGTTAAAACCTTCTAAAAAAACAAAAAAAGGGATTGGTAATATTAGAATTCAAATCACACGTAAAATTTTTGATGTAATTTTGTTTAAAATTGTAGTAAAATTAATTACTACCAACATTAAAATGCTTTTTTTAAAAAATATGGTTTTAGATACGTTAATTATTGGTGGAGGAGTTTCAGGAATGCAATGTGCATTAGTTTTAGGTTCTGCAAAAGAGCAAGAGTTTGCAAAAAATAAAAAAATTGCTATTATCATGCATCAAAAGGCATCTCATCTACAAATAGGCTTGTATAATAACGTATTAGGACTAACTCCAAAAACACTTGGTAAAGATGTGTTGATTGAAGGCAAAAAGCAACTTTCAGAACTTTACCCAGAAGTAGCACAAATAGCAAAAGAAAAAGTACTTGAAGTTTTAAAAATAACTGATGATACGACCAATGAGTTTTACCAAGTTAAAACCAATAAAAATACCTATACATCTAAAATTGTTGTTATTGCATTAAACTATGCAAAACCTTTTACAATTAAAGGTTTAGAAAAGTTTGAAGAACCACATAGAAGAGCAAATCCAGCTGGAGATAGAATACAATTAAAAAACAATGACCACCTTATTGAAGAGGGGCTTTATTGTTGTGGAACAATTGCTGGTTGGAGAAGTCAATTTGCAATTGCTGCTGGAAGTGGCGCTTCTGTTGGTACAGATATTTTAACTATTTGGAACAATAACTCTCCTACAAATATTCATGATAAAGCATGATATATATCATGCTTTAATTCAATGCGTCTCCTATCCTTGTGCTGAAGTTATAGGTAATTATTTAAAGAACATACGCCTAAACCTACAGCATAACTTTTCGTAGCTGGCACCCTAAATCTTTAGGGCTTTCTAGAGATAATTTAAAGGGGATTTTACGCATATTTTACTTTTCTTATAATACGTAATACTTCTTTATATTTTACGTAAGTAGACGTGTCTTCTAAATTTCTGAAATAATTTTTTGCTTTTTTTAATTGTATCGTTGTGTCTGAAATTCCAGATAAATAACACAATAAATAATTTGTCGGTAACCTTGTAATCAACTGTTCTTCTAATGAAGAAAGTAGTTGGTTTTTTTCTATTTTATTAAGTAAATAGTGGTTTTCATGAGCTATTTCTTCGATTACCTTTGGGTTAAATTGTAGAGGCTTAAACAGTAATTTTTTTGTAATACTATACTTACCATTATTCTTAAAATTTATAATTGTTTTTTCTAAAGCATAATATTTTTTTTTATTTCCTATACCTAAATGAATAAACTCTGTAATTATAAAGGAAGATTTGTTTACAGAAATTTGAACGTCATCTAGAGCAGAAAAAAATAAACGAACCTGTTCATTTATCAATTCTATGTCTACACGACTATAAAATATTTTACCTTCATTTCTTTTTTTCTCACCTGCCCAACACAGTACAAATTGCTCACCAAATACCTTGTATTTTGGAGTATACAAGCTATGGTTATTGAAAAACTCAAAAGTACCATCTAAGGTTAATTCTATGTTGTTCTGAGCAACTTTTTCTATGGCTAGTACGATTTGTGTATTATTATTTTTAATTTCAAAATTCTGTTGAACGGGTATAGAGTTACTTCCTCTTCTGTAAAAAATAATTCCTTTGTGGTATTTCCAAACATTTTTTATCAAAGAAGTAATGTTTTTATTCGGATAAATAGTTACTAAACCTACTACCTTGTGTCTTGGTAATCTTGGAAAAGGAATATTTTCGTATGTAATTTTTGGTGGATTAAGTAAATATGCATTTACTAGGTTTTGAATTTTACTATCGTCAAAAAAATCTACACCTATCACTTTATTTGCTGTATCCTCTATTCCAACTATGATATAAGCATTGTTTTCTGGATTAGAGTTAGAAAGTGCACAAATATGCTTTAAAAATTTTGCTTTCCCTTCTTTGTGCTCTAATGATAATTTTTGTTTTTTATCATAAAAACTATTCTCATCTGTATGAGATAATAAGTTTCTAATCAATAGCCGTTTATTAATCATCGCTAGCGTTTTTTTAAATGTAGTAAATGATTGTTTATAAAGATATTAAGGTTGCGCTGTTTTTCATCAATTATTAACAAAAAAAGTCGCTCTTCTCAGAGCGACTTTTCATTTAGCTGATTACTACTCCTAACCAACTAAAAACAAACTAACCAAACTTTATATTTGTAATCTTCTATTCGTACTATTTTTTCTGCTTTAACGTCTTTTCTCTTTGTCTTACTTATAAAATCTTTGAAGTCTTTGTGATAATCTTATCTATTGTATCAATCCTTTTCCTAAAATAGAATCTACTAAATTATGAGTAGTACTAATGCATTGTATTTACTACTATACTATTAGTAACGATCAATTCAAATACCAAATTATCTCCATCATCATAATTTAGTGTTAAAATTTTAAATATCAACACTTTATAGGCACAAATAAAAGCCGAATATGTACGACAAGTTATTGTGTTAAAGTAAACTTTTAAACAATAAAAGTTATTGAATTTTCTAGTGAAAACTAGATCTAATTGGCTTCCTAAAAAGGGATTTACGTCTGTTTTTTGCTTGCTTTTTCCAAGTAAAATTACTCTACATGCTATCAAAAAAACCTATTATAAAAAAAATAGATTACCAGCCAATTGAAAAATAACTCTTTTTATAAAATTAAAAATTTCAATTTAGATGACTCCTCAGGAAAACTAGTTGGCGATCCAATTGTGCAAAAATTGCAGCAATAATTATAAAATCTAGGCTTTTAATTAAACAAGTATTACTAGATGACATCAAAAAAATACGAGTCAACGAAGTAAGGTTGATTATATTTTTTACAGCACAATGTTTTATAGCTATACTTAAATAACATGATAAAATTTAATACAACACTATTCTAACTTTAATTGTAACGATTCACTTGAGTTAGAATTTAGTACAATAATACCATATTTAGTTTCTCCACTCTTTATGCTAGTGTGCATTAAATCATACGCTTCAAGTTCTAATTTAAATTTCTTATTAGCACTACCTGCAACAGTCATATTACTAGCAGCAAAACCAGGACCAACCAATAAGCCAATAGGAGTAGATGAGCTAACTTCTGGGTAACCATTTGTTGTTTGATATACTTCAAACCTCATTGGCATGAGTAATAGATAAAGAAGATAAGAAGGTGTATTTTGCTTTAGTAAATGGAAAGCTCTTGAATTTTCTAATAGAGGTATTTGACGTCCGTTTGAATAAGTTATGTTTAAATTTTTTCCAAAAACATAATCTTTATTCGAGTTATTTGTAATTTTTACTGCGGCAAGTTTAACTCCGTTTTTAAGTTCCTTTTTAAAGTATTTTTTTTACAGTAAATTATACTTATACGCTAACTTTACATTACCAATTTCTGATGAAGAAAGGTAATTTAAACTGTTTGGTTTTATGGTTCTATAACTAGACGCACAAGTTGATAAAAGAAGTATCAGTGTTAAAAAACAAATAGATTTAAGTGTTATTTTCATGGTAAATTTAGTAGTAACGTATGGTTATAAAATACGTAAAAACCTGATATGCCTTTAAACATATCAGGTTTTTAAGATGTATAATTTCTATTACAATTAACTATTCAAAGCCTCGGCACCACCAACAATTTCTAAAATTTCATTGGTAATTGCTGCTTGACGTGCTTTATTATAAGTTAATAATAAATCGTCTCTCAATTCTTTTGCGTTATCAGTAGCCTTATGCATCGCTGTCATTCTAGCTCCGTGTTCAGATGCAAAACTGTCTCTAATTGCTTTATATAATTGTGTCTTTAAAGATTTTGGAATTAATTCTAATACAATATCTTCTTTTGACGGCTCAAATATATAATCTGCGTTTGCAGTAACATCTTCAGTTTCTATTGGTTTTATTGGTAAAAACTGTTCTACTTGTGTAATTTGAGTTGCTGCATTTTTAAATTGATTGTAAATCAACTCAATTTTATCGTAAGTACCATTCGCATAATTATCCATTAAAAGTTCAGCAATTTCGGCTGAGTTTTCAAAAGTAAGGTTGTCAAAAATCTCATTATTATTAGCAATAACTGTATACTGTTTTGCTAATACATCATCTCCTTTTTTACCGACAGTTAATAATTCTACAACAACTCCACGATACTTTTCTGTAATGGTTTTTAGGGTTTCTTTTACAATAGAAGAGTTGAACCCTCCACACAAACCTCTATTAGAAGTCACAACTACTAATAGAACTTTAGAAACTTCTCTTTGTGAAGAATATACCCCTCCTGTATTACCTTCTAAAGTTGCACTTAAATTTTGCAACAATTCTGTAAGCTTAGAAGAATAAGGGCGCATTGCTGTAATTGCATCCTGCGCTTTTTTCAACTTTGCAGCAGATACCATTTTCATTGCAGATGTAATCTGCATGGTAGATTTGATAGAAGTTATTCTATTACGTATTTCTTTTAAATTCGCCATAGTTTGGTCTTTCGTTGTTAGTTCTTAAATACTTGTATTTAGTGTCTAAAAACTAATATCAATTATGCGTAATTCTTAGAGATTTCAGCTGCTGCTGTTGCTAACACAGATGTTGCTTCTGGAGTTAATTTTCCAGACTTTAACACATCTAAAATATCTCTGTGTTTTGCATTTAAATAATCAATGTAAGATGATTCAAATTCTTTTACTTTGTCTACAGGTACGTCTTTTAATAAATTCTTAGAACCTGCGTAAATAATTGCAATTTGATCTTCTACTGTGAATGGATCGTTTTGTGCTTGCTTTAAAATTTCAACGTTACGTTGTCCTTTAGAAATAACACTTAAAGTAGCTGCATCTAAATCTGAACCAAATTTAGCAAAAGCCTCTAACTCTCTAAACTGAGCTTGGTCTAATTTTAAAGTACCAGAAACTTTTTTCATCGATTTGATCTGTGCATTACCCCCAACACGAGATACAGAAATACCTACGTTAATTGCTGGTCTTACACCAGAATTAAATAAATCTCCATCAAGGAAAATTTGTCCATCTGTAATCGAAATTACGTTTGTTGGAATGTAAGCTGATACATCTCCTGCTTGAGTTTCAATAATTGGTAACGCCGTTAAAGAACCACCACCTTTTATTTTTCCTTTTAATGAAGCAGGTACATCATTCATTTGACTAGCAATAGTATCATCATTAATTACTTTTGCAGCTCTTTCTAATAATCTAGAGTGTAAATAAAATACATCACCAGGATAAGCCTCACGTCCTGGAGGTCTTCTTAATAATAAAGAAACCTCACGGTATGCAACGGCTTGCTTAGATAAATCATCATAGATAATTAATGCTGGTCTACCTGTATCTCTAAAATATTCTCCAATTGCTGCTCCTGCAAATGGTGCATAAACTTGCATTGGTGCAGGATCAGATGCATTTGCTGCAACTATAGTTGTATAAGCTAAGGCACCTTTTTCTTCTAACATGTTTGCTATGGCTGCAACAGTTGAAGCTTTTTGCCCAATGGCTACATAGATACAGTATACTGGCTCACCAGCATCGTAAAATTCTTTCTGATTTAAAATTGTATCAATAGCGACTGTAGATTTACCAGTTTGACGGTCTCCAATAATCAACTCACGTTGACCTCTACCTACAGGAATCATGGCATCAATAGACTTAATACCTGTTTGTAACGGTTCGGTAACTGGCTCTCTGTAAATTACACCTGGTGCTTTTCGCTCTAGAGGCATTTCAAAAGTTTCTCCCTCAATTGGACCTTTACCATCGATAGGGTTTCCTAAAGTATCTAACACACGCCCAACAACACCTTCACCTGCTTTGAGTGAAGCAATTCTTTCTGTTCTTTTTACTGTAGAACCTTCTTTTACATTTACTGAAGAACCTAGTAAAACAACACCAGCATTATCCTCTTCTAAATTTAAAACAATACCTTCTAAACCATTATCAAATTCAACTAATTCTCCATATTGAACGTTTGATAAACCATATACACGGGCAATACCGTCACCCACTTGTAATACAGTTCCTACTTCGTTTAATGTAGCTTTCGCTTCAAAATTTGTTAATTGTTCTTTTAAAATTGCTGATACTTCAGCTGGTTTAATACTTGCCATTTTTTATAAAATTTGCTTTAAGCATTTGGCTTTAGGCTTCAAGAGACAAACTAAAATGTTTGTCACTTTAAGCGTAAAGCTTAGAGCCTTTTTTATAGTTTTGGAATATAATGACTATTGTCAAATTCCTTTTTTAATTCATTTAAATAATTAGAAATACTTGCATCGTACTGCACATCTCCAACTTGTAAAACAAAGCCTCCTAAAATATTTGGATTTACCTCATTTACAAGATTTGCTTTTTCTCCTGTTAATTCAACAATCTTAGCAACTACTTGTTTTTCTATAGCTTCAGTTAAAGGAACAGCTGTAGTAACCTTTGCTTCTTGTATACGCTTGTAATGGTCAAAAATAATAGCATACTTTAAAGCAATAGCATCTAACAATGCTATTCTTTTGTTTTCTTGTAACAAATGAAAAAGTCCTAATGTTATGTTGTCTACTTTATCTTTAAACAAAGCATTTAAAACATTTACTTTATCTGAAGATTTAATAACAGGACTATTAAGCATTACTTCCAACTCACTATTTTCTGAGATAGTAGCAGTTAATAAAGCCATGTCTTTATTAATTGCTTCTTCTGATTTTGAACCTTTAGCAAGATTTAAAATAGCTTTTGCATAACGTAATGCTGCTCTAGCGTCTTTCATCGAATACTTAGTTTAACTTAACGTCTTTTAAAATTCCTTCAACTAATTCTAATTGATCTTTTTTAGAAGATAATTCTTTTTTAATTACAGATTCTGCAATACCAATAGATAAATCGGCAACTTGCTTTTTTAATTCTGCAATAGCTGCTTGCTTTTCTTGAACAATAGAAGCTTGTGCATTTTCAATTAACTTGGTAGTTACTTCTTTTGCGTCTTCTTTTGCATCTGCAATCATTTTATCTTTAATCTCTCTAGCCTCCTTCATCATAGCATCTCTTTCTGCTCTAGCTTCTTTTACTAAACGCTCATTATCTGATTGCAAATTTTGCATTTCTTCACGAGCATTTTTTGCAGCTTCCAAAGCTTCTTCAATACCAGACTCTCTTTCGTCTAAAGATTTTAAAATTGGTTTCCAAGCAAACTTTGCCAATAAGAATATTAGAATAACTAATATAACCAACTGCATTACGAATAGGCCTGGTGAAAAATCATTTAATAAAGTTTCCATTCTATAAAACTATTTTTGTTTGGTTTTGTTTAATTTTTTAAAATAGCATTCTGTAACCAACCGTTACAGAATGCTATCTTGTTTTTTAGGAATTATTTCCCTAAGATTAATGCACCAAATGCTAAACCTTCTAATAAGGCTCCGATGATGATCATCGCTGTTTGAATTTTACCAGCAGCTTCTGGTTGACGAGCAATACCTTCCATTGCTTTTCCCCCAATTTGCCCTAATCCGATTCCTCCACCGATTACGATTAATCCTGCTCCAATTAAATTGTACATACTAATTGATTTTTATAAATATTAATTAAACAAATTCTAATTTCTAACTTTTCTTTTTCTTAAATTTTTCCGACATATCGTCGGTATTAATTCAGCAAACTAACTTTTCTTAAAAGCTAAAGCTTTACTAATGGTGTTCATGTTCCTCAACTGCCATCCCAATAAATAAAGAGGACAACATTGTAAATATAAATGCTTGTAAAAACGCTACTAAAATTTCTATAACCGAAATAAATAATGCTAGTACTAAAGACATTCCTGTAGATGCAACTGGGCCAAATGCTTCTTTCATCGTAATCATCAACGCAATTAAGCTCATTACTACGAAGTGCCCTGCTGTTATATTTGCAAACAAACGAACTAACAGCGAGAATGGTTTAATTAAAATAAAACCAACCAATTCTATAACTGCTAATATTGGTCTTAAAATTACTGGAACACCCGGCATCCACAAAGTGTGTACCCAAAAATCTTTACTACCATTGGTTATGTATACAATTAAAGTTAAAATTGCCAAACATACAGTAACAGCTATCTGACCTGTAACGTTGAAACCTAATGGAGTTAATCCTAATAAATTTAATATCCAAATAAAGAAAAAAACGGTTAATAAGAAAGGCATAAACTTTCTGTATTTTTTTTCACCTATATTAGGTCTAGCAATTTCATCTCTTACATACAACACAAGTGGCTCTAAAGCTCTACCAAAACCTTTGGGTATACTTCTATTTTTATATTGCTTTGCCAATTTGGAAAACCACAACAGCAAAAGTATTCCTGTTAATAATATACCAAAAACACTTTTTGTTATCGAAAAATCTAAAATTTTGTGCGCATTTGTTGCGTGGTGGTGTTCGTCAAACGCAACTGAAATGGCTCCAGTGTTTAACTCATAAATTTTTGCATGAATTTTTGCAAAATTCAACCCTTTTTTTTCTACAACCACATGTCCATCGTCATTATGATGAAATTCTGAAGACATAAAAGCAACCAATCCTTCACTTGTCCATAAAATTACTGGCAATGGAAAACCAACATGTTTTCTTTCTCCCGAATCATTAGTATACGAAAACAAAGTAAAATCATGAGAATCTTGAAGGTGATGCTGAATGTAAGACTTCACTTCTTCATTGGTATTTACTTGACCCCCATCGTTTTCTGATGAATGTTGTTTTTTATCTGAACCAAAAATAAGAGATGTAGTTAGGGAAAGTACTACTAAAACAAAAATTTTGATCGATTTATTTGCAATCTTCATTATAAAATTATGCTTTCTAAAATTTGGCGCAAAGTTAACTAATTAATTAAAACTACAAACTTTTTTATCAACTTAAAATCATGATTTTTGGTTAATCTGTTTTGCTATAAAAATAACTTCTGTTAATAAAAAAATGAGTAATGGAAGTAACATAGAAATTTTTGAGGCCATTTCCATTTCATCTACCTTAACAATTGATTTATAAAATATTGCAAAAAATAGAATAATCTTTATAAATAATGCAATTAAATACACCAAACCTAACTGTTCTTTAAACTTATTAACAGTTGACAATAAAAAAATATTCAAACAAACTAGTATGGAAAAACCAGTATTAAACAGATAATTTTTTTTTAAAGAAAAAGGTAAAGCAATGGCATGTTTTTCTAAAATAAGAATATGTATATTTTGTAATACAAAACACAAAACTGCAAAGGTTAGTAGCATGGCTAGCCCTTTTTTAATCATTAATTTTTTTTGCTTGTCTAATTAGTAAATATGTTGCCAAAAAAACAGCAACCAAAGTAGTAATAATAGTAAAAAGGGAAGTTTGGAAACGTAAATCTAACCATTCTCCAAGTCTAAAACCCAAATAAATAGTTATACCCATTTGAAAACCTGCACCTGAGAGTTGCAATGCTTTATGAAGCGGTTTCTTGGAGTCTTTTTTGGTCATTTTTTTGGTTTAACTCTTTAACTGCACTTCCTTTCATAGCACAAGTTGCATTGAAAATTGCACCTGGTTCAACAGCAAGTTTACCTACAAGAACGTTTCCAGAAATATGTGCAGCACTTTTAATTGTTAAGACGTTTAAAACTTTTAGCTCTCCAGAAAATTTACCTTCAATATCTGCGTTTTCAGCTTCAATTGTTCCTATAATCTCTCCTTCTTTACCAACAATAACTCTCCCTTTTGTTTGAAGTGTTCCTTCTAATATACCATCTATCCTAAAATCTCCTTCGGAGGTAATATCACCTTTAAAAACACTTTTTTTTGCAATAACGTTTCTGTCCATATTGGTAGTTTTTTCGAAGTTTTCCTTGTTTTTACTGTTAAACATTATTTTGATAATTGCACTATTATTTCTTTTGCCTTTTTTCCTTCTTCAGTGTTTCCGTAATTTATTAACACAAATTCCAATGCTTTTTTATACGATTCTTTTTCACCGTATTTTCCTATAGCATAAGCCTTTAAGAGTTCAAATTTAGGAATTAATTCTGAATTTTGAATACTTGGCAATAATTCATTTATTTTGCGGATCACTCCTTTAAACTCATTCTCTTTATATGCGTAGTAAATTTCTCTATAGGTTTTGTCTAAATCTGAAATGTCATTCGGGGTTTTAACTTCAGCTTCTTTTGGATTTTTTATACGATTTGCAAATATTGTTTCTGGATAATTTTCTACAATAAAATCGCCATACTTTTTTGTTTCAGTATTTTTTTCTAACCTTTTATAAGCTTGATACAAATGCCAATATATTGGTAAAACAAGTGTTTTATTAGTATTCATTGTTGCAACTCGCTCTAACTTTTTTATAGCTAAACTTGGATTTTTAAATTGTTCTTTATAAATGATTCCTAGTTCGTAAAGAGCGTTATTTCTCTCTATTTTTAATGTATCTATAACTTCTTTTTTAGACGGTATGGAAGATAGGTATTTTTCTAAATCATAACGCGGATTTACTTTGGTCGTTTGGAGAGAATCAGTTTCTTGTTTGTTTACAATTGCTTTAGAAGACCAGCGCCAACCATCTGCTAATTTTCTTGAACCCCAAATTTTTCTAAATTCCGTTTTTCCGTAACTTAATGATTGACTATTGTAAAAATACCATTTCCCTTTACCGGAAGTAGACTGTAATGAGTTGCCTCCAAACGCATCTCCAAAAGCCAATTGATTCAATTTTAATTGAGCATCGTCCTCATCTTTCTCTTTAATGCTATCTATGTATTTTTGGAAATAAGCAGTTTGTTCGTCTTTAGAGAATGCAACTAATTTTAGAATACTATCGTTTTTAGTAATTGTATTTTCGAAACTAATTAATGATGCTAAGTTTTTATATTTTCTTTTTACTCTCCTAATTCGCAATGCTAGCGTGTCAGTTGCTAATCTTAAAACACTATCATAGTAGGCACTTGCTCTAAGGTAATCATCTTTATTAAAATGAATTTCTCCTAATCGCTGATAGGTAAACGTTTTTTGTTTTGCCCCCCCATCTTGTCGTAAAGATTTATTGTAAAAAGCTATTGCCTGATTGATACTGTCTTTATTTTCTTTGAGCGCACCCACCTGATAATAAAGTGCATCTAAGTATGCTTTGTTGTCTCTATTTGCAATTAACTTACTCAACTTTTTTATCACAAAATCAGATAACGTATCGTTTGTTGTATTTTGTGCTAAAGCAATATTTGCAAAAATTTTATATTTATAAGGCGCTTTTTTCCTTTCTGATAATTCGTAAAACATAGCAAAAGCTGAATCCTTTTTGTTTTCTTCTTGATATATTTGACCTAGAATAAATAAGTTTCTGGCAGATTGTTGCTTATTCTTTTGAGTTTTAGAGCCTAAACGCAGGTGTTTTTTTACTTTATGTGTACTATCCAACTTTTCGTAAGCCATTGCCAATGTTGTATGGGCTTGTTCTTTGATTACATCAGGTAAATCCACTTCTAAAGTATCCTTTATATTTAGTAATAGGTTTAAAGATTCCAATGCAAATTCTTCATTATCTAAACGAATATTCGCTTTGGCTCTCCATATTTTAGTCTCTGCAATTAAATCTGCATTTGGATACTTAGTTATTACGTAATTAAAAGCCTCTATGGCAGGTATAAAGCGCTGGGTATAATAACGTCCTTTACCTAAAAGTAAATAAGCATCGTCAATTTGAATATTTCGTTCTAAATCATCAATATTCATACCATGCCTTTGTATGGTTTTTACTGCTTTCTCTTCCGCAATATCAAATGGTGTAGATGCCTTATTTTGATCATCTTTACTATTTCTTTTTGTATCAAAACCTCCTCCAATAGCAGAATTAATTTCAGGAACCATTACTTTGTCTTCTTGAAATTCTATAGGTTCAATAGGTAGTCGTTTAAACCAATCGTCTTGGTATTTTTCATTCAGTTCTTGTACCCCTTTTTCTAAGGCAACATTACCATTAAACAAAATATTATATTTCGAAGTTAAAGCATGGTAGTTTCGTGTAATTATAGTGTCCTTTTTTGTTGTACATGCGAACACAATGCAACAAAACTGGAATAAAAAGAAGATTTTTTGTGCTATTTTCATGAATTAAACTTGGTACTACAACTTTTAAAATGATCACTTATTGTAGTGAAAGGCCGTAAAAATAGGAAATCTGAAGTTGTTATTAAAAATATAGGTGAATTTACCCTTAATTCCTCTAAATTATAGCCTTATTTTACTAATTTATGCTAATGTATGAGAAGAAAATTATTCAATTAAACAATCTTTAATTGAAATTAGAATTTACTAGTTTTTTAAGCGAAGAAATTAGAAGTATAACCCCCCTTGATCTATTAAAATTTGTCTAGTTTTTTGGTACTTTTAAGACCTCTCCAATAACACGTTCTAATTCTGCCTTAGACAAAGCTCCATTTGCCATTTGAGGTGCTTCATCTGTTGGACAAAACAACATGGTTGGTATGCTTCTTATGCCAAATGCCGCAGATAATTCTTGTTCTACTTCTGTATCAATTTTATAGATATCAACTGCATCTCTATATTCTTCTGAAAGTTCTTCTAAAACTGGAGCTAATACTTTACAAGGGCCACACCAATCTGCATAAAAATCTACTATTGCAGGTCTATTTCCCTCAAATCTCCATTCTTTGTTTTTTTCGAAATTAAAGACCTTTTCTAAAAAGACTTCTTTTGTTAAATTCTCTATCATGTTTATATTTTAAGTTGACCTTTAATTTTTCTAAAAAAATTAATCCTTTAAAACTGTTCACAAAAGTAATCGTTTTACTCGCATTTTAAACTATATCTAAAATCAAAAAGCTAAATTGTAGACTTGTTAAAGTTCGTTAAAGGTGTTTTTTGATACAATACAAACGGTACTTTTAATTTTTGATGTTTGCTTTATAGAAACCTATATGCAATTGTTATGCTATGTTACTGTATTTTTACAACTTGAAATCTGGCTAAAAAAAACCTTTTGAAATATCCAAAAACAGCAAAAATTCCGATTATAAAGAGGTTCTTTAATACTTCTGTTGTAGACAATTATCGATGGCTAGAAAATGACAAAAGCACAGCAACCGAAAATTGGGTAAAAGCTCAAAATGAAATTACTTTTAATTATCTAAATACAATCCCCTTTAGAAAAGCTCTAAGAGAGAGGTTGTCTGAATTATGGAATTACGAAAAAATTGGACGACCTTTTCAAGAGGGCGAATACACCTATTTTTATAAAAATAACGGATTACAAAACCAACATGTTGTGTATCGTAAAAAAGGAGATGCTAAAGCTGAGGTATTTTTAGACCCAAACAGTTTTTCTAAAGAAGGAACAACTTCTCTTGGGATTTTACGTTTTTCTGAAAACGGAAAAACACTGGCTTATTCCATTTCTGAAGGTGGTTCAGATTGGTGTAAGATTATTGTAATGGATACCGCATCTAAAAGCATTAAAGAGGATACTTTGGTTAATGTAAAGTTCTCTGGAATCTCTTGGTACAAAAACGAAGGTTTTTACTACGCTTCTTATGACAAACCTAAAGGAAGTGAGCTTTCCGCTAAAACAGACCAACACAAACTATATTATCATAGATTAGGCACATCTCAAAAAGAAGATCAAGTTATTTATGGAGGAACTGATAAAGAAAAGCACAGATATGTTAGTGGTTACGTTACAGAAGATCATACCTATTTGGTAATTACAGCAGCAACTTCAACTTCAGGAAACAAGTTGTTTGTTAAAAACTTATCTATACCCAACAGTAAGCTAATTACGGTGTTAGATCATACAAATAGTGATACTTACGTAATAGATAATAGGGGTAGTAAATTATATATAGTTACTAATTTGAATGCACCTAATAAAAAAATAATCACTGTTGATGCTAATAATCCACTTCCTAAAAATTGGAAAGATTTTATTGCAGAAACAGAACACGTATTAAGCCCTTCAATAGGGGCTGGTTATTTTTTTTCACAATATATGGTTGATGCAATTTCTAAAGTATTTCAATATGATTTTGACGGAAAATTAATAAGAGAGATTAAACTTCCTGGAATAGGTTCTGTTAGTGGTTTTGATGGAAAAACAGAAGCTAAAACAATATATTTTTCGTTCACCAATTATAATACTCCTACGACATTATACCTATTCAACCCAAAAGAAGGAACTTATAAAAGCTACTGGAAACCAACAATAAACTTTGCTCCAAAAAATTACACAAGTAAACAAGTTTTTTATACTTCTAAAGATGGCACCAATATTCCTATGATTATCACTCATAAAAAAGGATTGATTTTAAATGGAAAAAACCCGACAATTTTATACGGTTATGGAGGCTTCAATATTAGTTTAACCCCTTCTTTTTCTATTACAAATGCAGTTTGGATGGAACAAGGTGGGATTTATGCTGTACCTAATTTACGTGGTGGAGGTGAATATGGAAAAAAATGGCATGTTGCTGGTACCAAAATGCAAAAACAAAATGTGTTTGACGATTTTATTGCTGCAGCAGAATATTTAATTCATCACAAATATACTTCCTCAGCCTTTTTAGCCATCCATGGTGGTTCTAATGGAGGGTTATTAGTTGGCGCAACCATGACGCAACGCCCAGATTTAATGAAAGTGGCTTTACCTGCTGTAGGCGTTTTAGATATGCTCCGTTATCATACATTTACAGCTGGAGCTGGTTGGGCGTATGATTATGGAACAGCAGAAGACAATAAGGAAATGTTTGATTATTTAAGAGGGTATTCACCCGTACATAATGTAAAACCAAACATCAATTATCCAGCAACTTTGATAACTACCGGAGATCATGATGATAGAGTTGTACCTGCTCATAGTTTTAAATTTGCTTCAGAATTACAAGACAAACAAGCTGGAAAAAACCCTACGTTAATCAGAATTGAAACCAATGCTGGTCATGGAGCAGGAACTCCGGTATCTAAAACCATTAAACAATACGCAGATATTTTTAGTTTTACCCTCTATAACATGGGGTTTGAGCAATTGCCAAATTTAGAAATACTGAAAGTTTAATTTTTTTAATATTCCTTTTTCCTAAATAACTCAAGAGTCATAGCAAACGCTACCATGCCTATTTTTTTTTAATGGTAAATTAAAAGGAGTTGATTCAGTTGCTGACACAAATATTTTACGCCCAATTAAGCAGTTTTTTTTCGATTAAAAATTTAAGCGCTATTCGTTTAACATTGATAAATTCAACGTAAAATACCACAACTTTTATTTCATTTGAAAGCGCTTTTCTTATTTTTGTAGTATGCTAAACGTTAGTGAACTCCATTTTAATTATCTCCCGAAAAAAAATATTTTACACGACTTTAACTTTACTGTACAAAAAGGGGAACACTTGTGCATTATGGGAGAGAGTGGTTCTGGAAAATCTACATTACTAAAAGCAATCTATGGATTATTAGATTTAACGAAAGGAGAAATACTTTGGCAAAAAGAGCCTGTTTTGGGTCCAAAATTTAATCTTGTTCCAGGTTTTGAACGCTTCAAATATGTTGCTCAAGATTTTGATTTGATGCCTTATATTTCTGTTTCAGAAAACATAAAAAAATATTTGTCTCGCTTTTATCCAGAAGAAAGTGAAAAGCGCACTCAAGAATTATTAGAAATTATCGAAATGCAAGCTTTTGAAAACACCAAGGTAAAATATTTGAGTGGTGGACAAAAACAACGTGTAGCTATAGCCAGAGCATTGGCTAAAGAACCTCAACTACTATTATTGGATGAACCTTTTGGACAAATTGATAATTTTAAGAAAAACAGTTTACGTCGAAATTTGTTTGGGTACTTAAAAGAAAAAAATATTGCTTGTATTGTTGCTACACACGACAAAAATGATGCGCTTTCTTTTGCTGATAATTTGTTAGTAATTAAAGATCATAAAATTTTAATACATGGGAATGCACAAGACATTTACAAAAAACCAACCACAAAATATATTGCTGCGTTGTTTGATGATGTCAATGAAATTAGCATCAATGGCAAAACAATGTTAAAATATCCACATCAAATAAAAATTGATGAAAATGGAAGTATAAAAACAACTGTGGTTAATAGTTATTTTAAGGGATCTTATTGGTTGATTGAGGTTCTTTTTAGTGAGCAAAAGATTTATATCGAGCATCATTTACCAATAGCAAAAGAAACTGAAGTAGGCATTCGGTTTACTTTGTAAAACACTTTTTTAGTAAATAAATGTAACTTTGGTCAGAACCGAAACCGAACTGAAAACACTTCTTTTCGTATGCTCTGGGTTTTACAAGAGGAGGTGGGTACTTGTTTTTTAATATATAACGTTTAATTAACTTTTTGTATTTGAAACTTCATTCCATTAAAAACAAAAGCCGCTCCTTTTTGTTTACCCAGTAATAATTTGCCGATTGGTGAAACAACAGAAACAACAAAATAAGGAGTATCTTCAATTGAAATTTTACCCATAGAAATGGCTAAAAAGTAATTTCCTCTGTTGGTTATAATTAAACTACCTAAGCGAATGGTTTGTGAAACACTTTCAATATCAACTTTTTGTAATGTTGTTTTTAAAAATATAATGGAAGCCAATTGTTGACCTGCTTTTTCCATTTCTAATTGCAACATAGCTCTTCCAGTTTCATGCTTGTCTCCAGCAGAGCTTTTGGTTTCTGATACCAATGCTTTCTGGTTAGATGCAATTGTTTCTTGAATTGTTTGTTCTCTTTCTTCAACAAAAGACAAACATTTTTCTAGCAACTCTTTTTTAATATCCATTAGTACTTTAAATAGGCAAATCCTCCATAATTTCCATGGTGAGTTAAAGAAATAGCTGTGGGAAGTTTCTGTTTTTCGTAAAGACTTGGAACACCAAAATTATCCTTTTTTAGTATTGTGTTTTTGGGGAAGTTCGCTAATATTTGTGATTTTACATATTGGCTTTCGCCTACATTATTATCAATTAAAAAATCACTACAAATACTCCTTTGTTGTAAACTTTGTTTTGCTAAGCTATGAATAAATTGAGCGTTTATTTTTGAAAAAGTATAAAAAACATGTTCTTCAAACGTTACAATTCCTTCATTAGAAGAACGCATTTTACATCTTAATTTTTTGGGTGCAAAAAAACGTTTTTGATTCAATTGTGTGTAACATTTGTAAGCAGCTTCTTTCATACTCCAAAACAACCAGACTTGTTGGAATGGATTTTCAGCCTTTACAATGATTTGTTGCTCTACTTCTGAAAATTGCTTGTCTAGAAATCCTTTTCGTGTCCAGTCGCTTTGCTCTTTGGCCAGTTGTAAATCAACAATATCATTGCCAATCATTATTCAGCTAATTTTGTTTCAATAATTTCGATAGCAGCTTTTACAGATAGCATTCTTTCCATGGCATCATTATCGATTTCTATATCAAACTCATCTTCTACATCTAAAACAACATCTACTAAATTTGCAGAATTAATTTCTAAATCGTTAATAAAATCGGTCTCTTCTGTTAAGTTTTGAAAAGCTTCTTCGTTTTGAATATAAGGTTGTACAATTGATTTTAGTTTCCCTATTAACGCTACTTTTTCCATGTATTTATTTCTTTTTACTAAAATACTTTAAAAGATTATATCGCCACAATTGTTTTAAATTTAATTTTAAGTAAATAACCCTTCCTGAGTCAGTCTGATCTTGTCGAAAACTAACTATCAATCATTCAGTGTACTTTTTAAAGAGAACACAAGCATTTACATCACCAAAACCAAAACTAGCCTTTGCAATAATATTTATTGGTTTTTCTATCTGTTGGGTCAATACTTTTTCTTTTGTAATTAAGGCTTCTATCTCAGGGTGTAGATCTTCACAATTGATATTAGGAAACAAAAACTGTTCTTTTAACTGCAAAACTGAAGCTACAGCTTCAACTGCTCCTGAGGCGGCTAAACAATGACCAATATGTGATTTTAAAGAGTTGATGTACGGAAAATCTTCTTGTCTTCTATCCAATGCTTTTGTCCAGTTTTCTATTTCTAAAACGTCTTTTATCGTAGCTGTTAAATGGCCATTAATCGCATCAATGTCTGTTGCTTTTATAGCAGCTGCTGCAATAGCATTTTTGATACACATTTGAACAGCCTCTGGGTTGGGAGCTGTTAATGTTCCCCCATTTCTTTGTCCTCCAGAATTAATATTTCCTCCTAAAACTTCAGCGTAAATTGTTGCTTTTCTAGCTAAAGCACTTTCTAAAGATTCTAACACCAAAGCACCTCCAGCTCCTCCGGGTACAAAACCAGCAGCAGTTTCGCTCATGGGTCTCGATCCTTTTTCTGGTGCTTCATTGTATTTGTAATTCATTACACGCATGGCATCAAAACCACCCCAAGTATGTAAACTACTATCACTAGAGCTTCCCACTAACATTCGTTTTGCCTTGCCATTTTTAATACGTTCATACCCCATTAGTAATGCTTCCGTTCCTGTTATACAAGCTGATGAATTTGTAGTTACTTGATTTCCTAGCCCTAAAATTCCCCCTAAGTAGGCAGAAATACCACTAGACATGGTTTGTACTACAGCAGTACTTCCCAAGCGTCTTACTTTTCCTTCATCAATTTTGTTAATGGCATCTCGTAGTTTTTCAATCCCAGAAGTTCCTGTTCCAAAAACCAAACCTGTATCGTAGTCTAAACTAGAATTTTCATCAATAGAAAAGCCTGCATCTTTCCATGCGTCTATACCAGCAATACAGCCGTATAAAATACTTGTACTGTTAAAACCTCGTCTTTGCAAAGGTTTTAAATATTTGGCTATCTGTTCTTCAGGAATTGCTGGAATTCCACCAATACAACAAGAAAAACCAGCGTCTTTTAAATTCTGATGGAATTTTATTCCTGATTTTCCAAATCGAATCGCTTTAGAAAACTCAGCAATAGTTATTGCATTTGGAGCAACAACTCCTAAACCTGTTACAACAACTTTACTCATAAAGTATATAGTTTAACGTTTACAATTCTATTCTTTAGCTTCAAAATTAATTTTCTTTAAAGCGCAATCATACCGGCAATTTCTCCTCTACAAATCAGCTCATTTTTTTTATTAACCATTTTTACTTTGCATTTTAGCTTATTAAATCTAAAGTAAACCTTATCTGAAAAAACGGTAACTTTCTCTCCTGGTAAAACAGGTAAGTAAAAATCTACTTGGTTAGACGTTAAGGCTATTTTCAGGTTTTTAGCTGTTGTTATTTTTTCTTTAAGTAGAAAAACTCCCAAACAAACCACACCAATTTGTGCCATTGTTTCTGTTAGAATAACACCTGGAGTTATGGGGTTATTTTTAAAATGACCCTTGTAAAAAAATTCATCCGATTTAAACGTATAGTTCCCAATAACGGTATTCTCTGAAATTGATTCAATTTTATCTACAAATAGAAAAGTTGGATTATAAGGTAAATGTTGAATTATTTCTGACGAATTCATAGGTTAATTTACGATAAATTTACCAAACGAATTGTCTATTTTAATACTATAAATTCCTTTTACTAAATTTTGAATATTAAGTCTATAAAAATTAGAGTTACTGAATTTTTCTTTCAATAATTTACCGTTGACATCAAAAATCTTGATGCTTCCAATATTCTTGTGTAGTGATTTGATATTTAAAAAATTCTCTTTTGCTGGAATAGGATAAACAGAAACTCCAATATCTTTTAAGGTCTGTTGTTCTAGAATAAGGGGATTTGTGTTTGCTAAAAATCCAATTGTATTGCCTACGTCACTGACTTTATAGGGTGTCTTTACCCCATTCGCACTAAATTCTTCTGCACCAGCATCGACAGCTGCTATTCTGTTTCCACCTAAAAGATCTTTGCTTAAAAAAGGATACGCACCAACACTTGCATCAATTGCTGGGCTGTTTGAAGTAATTCTGTAAAAATCAGTTCCAGCAGCTAATAAATTTAAAGCAACCGTTTTATTATTGTCTTTACCATTGCTTAAGTCCCAACTTCCATTTTGAGTAAGATTACCCTCGTATCTTGATGCTGTTGGATTTGTTATAAATTCAAAAGCATTTCTACTGGTATTCAACATAATGTTGTTTGACAACGTAATATTATTTGGAGCTAAGGTTAAGGTTGAACTTACTTGCGTACCCACTCTAATACCATAGTCACAATTCACAAAAGTATTGTTTACAACTATTAAATTTTTTACTTGAAAATAACCATTTAATTCAGAGTTTGGTCTTCCGTTAGAAATATTTATGGCTCCTGTAGTTTTGGTGCTACTTCCGTTTGGTTTTATGGCATTAATTGCCTCAACATAATTATTATAAATTTTATGGTCCTCACCAATTACTCTAATTCCACCTGAAAAAATTCTGTAATCAGCTAAAAAGAAATTGTCAAAGACTTCACAACCATTTCCATGCCTTAAGGTTAATGTGCCAGAATAGTTATTAAAGGTATTGTTGTAATATTTATTTTTTCCACTTTTGTTAGAAATAATCTCAACTTCACCTTCCCAATCATAAAAAAAGTTATTGTAAACCTCTGTAAAAGAATCTGACATAGAAGTAGTACTTGTTCCTATTCTAATAGCATCTTGGTCATTTAGATTATTCACAACTCCAACAGCTTTTCTACTTGCAAAATAATTGTGATGAATTTTGTGATAATCTTCTAAATTATCACTTCTATTATCATTAATAATACTACCTCTTCCATTTTTACCAATAAAAGAACTGTAGCTTATTTCGTTAAAACTACCATACATTAAAATCCATTTAAAAATAGCTGTCTTTTGAGCATCAGTTCCATTATAATGGTCTATTTTTATATTTGTTACTGTACAATTATTACAACTATTGCCATTTGCTCTTAGCGTAATTAAAGAAGTAATTCTATCATTTAAATCAACTAAACTTGATGCGTTTTGAAATACAAATCCTTTAAAAATAATATAATTCCCCCCAAGTTCTACGCTTGAATTGCCTTCAATAAAAACTTGATTTGGAGTTTCTGCTTGAATTGTTATTGGGTTTAAAGCTGTACCTACTTTATTTATTGCTAACTGTAAATTATTCCAACTTCCGTTGGCTAGTGTAATTGTAGTTCCTGGATTTGCATTACGAATTGCAGCATTTAACTCAGATTGATTGTTTACTACTTGTGCTTTTGTTACAAGTATTAAATTTACAAGTACAAATACAACAACTAATACACGAAAAAAGGAATTCATATGCTAAAGATTAATAATCATATTATTAATAGGAAATATACATACTTTACTTGTCAAATACTGTTAATAAATTCTATTTAATAATAATTAAATCAAATTGATATCTACCATTCTAACAAAACTCTTTGAGCAGAAAAACCTGGACCAAAACTCAACATTACTCCTCGTTCTCCTCTTACTGGGTTTTTATTCATAAATCGTTCTAATACGAACAACACCGTTGCACTAGACATGTTTCCATACAAACGCAATACTTCTTTTGTATCGTCGATATTCTTTCCTAGAGCCCCAAAAAGTTCTTCAACTGTTTGAACAATCTTTTTACCTCCAGGATGAAAAATCAAGTGATCTATATCTTCTATAGTCAATTGGTTCTTTTCTAAAAAAGGGGAAATTATCTTTGGAAAATGTGCTGCTATTTTATTGGGCACTTCCTTATCTAAAATAATCTGTAAACCAGAATTTATCAGCTCAAAACCCATCATTTTAGTTGCATCAAAAAAATGATACATTTCTTCGTCTACAATGGTTGGCCCTTTATCTTCTTCGTAAGAAGATAATATAACACTTGACGCTCCATCACCAAAAATGGCGGCACTTACAATATTAGTCATCGAATAATCATCTAACTGAAACGTAGCTGTTGGAGCTTCTACTGCAATAACTACTGCTCTTTTATTAGGGTTTGCTTTTAAGAAATTTTTTGCATAAATAATTCCAGAAACTCCTGCAGCACAACCCATTTCTGTAACTGGCAAGCGAACAATATCTTGCTTCATCTTTAGTGAGTTAATCAAATATGCGTCTACAGATGGAATCATAATTCCTGTACAACTCACTGTAATAATATAATCGATATCTGTGGGTTGTAAATTGGCTTTATTTAGGGATTTTAAAAAGGATTTTTCTGCCAATTCAATTACTTCTCGCTTATAAATATTGTTTTTATCTTCAAAAGAAGTTGCCGTAAATACTTCTTCAGGATTCATAATTGAGTACCGCTTGTCTACAGCAGCTCCCTCAAAGATTTTAATAACTTTCCGTTGAAAACGTTCTTCTTGTCCTTGCATCCAAACATTTACAAAAGGAATAATGTCCTTGGTTTCTTTAAAATACTTGGGTAATTGTTTTGCGACTGCGGTAATTTTAACTTTCATACTGTTTTTCAGGAGGTTCTACTAATGTACATGATTCTTTTTACGTTTTGTTTTTAAATGGTTAGAAATCCTAATTTTTTAGAATCCACAAAAAACGAAAAGCCCATTTCCATTGTATTGTATACCTTAATTTGTCTTTCTTATCTTGCTGAAGAGACCTTGATGTTTCTTGCAGGTCTTTTCTTTTAAACCCTCTTAAAATTGAGGTCAAACCATCTTCTATAATCATGTTGTTTTTAATAAATAATGAAAGTAGCATGAATAAGTAATACGCCAATTTATTTCTATGTAAATCATTTACAACAATCCCTATTTTTGTTTGTTTGAGGCAGGTTTTTAAGAAAGAAACTAAGATTTCTTCTTTAAAATGATGAAAAAACAATGTTGCCAAAACCACATCAAACTGTTGGTTTTTAAATTCGTCAGAAAAAATATCTTGAGTTTTAAAAGTTAATTCTGGTATATCTGCAGACAATTGTTTGGCATAATTAATCGCTGTAGGATTTGCATCTACTCCAATTAAATGAAACTTGAATCCATTTTTTCTTCCAAATTTAGCTACATCTCTTAAAATATCTCCATGCCCACAACCTATATCAACAATAGTAATTTTTTTTTCTTTAGGGTAATTGCTCAGTAAACTTTTCAATCCATTTACAGTAACACTATTTCCTCCTAACCAACGATTAATGTTTTCTAACTTATCTAAAGTATCTCTTAATAATTCTCCTCCAATAGAAAAATCGTCCATCAACTCCTCTCTGTCTGCTCTTGTTTTTGTACTAATAAAAAAATCCATTATTATGCTATTGGTTTTCCGTGAGTTTGTTTGATAATTATTGGTAATAAAAAAGGTAATTTCTTTACAATATAAAGCAAAACATTTGCTATTTTTTGTTTTCTGAAAAGCATTGCAATAAAGTGACCTACTTTTAAACGCCATTTAAACTGCTTGTTCCAAAGAGCAATATATTGCTCTTCTAACTCATCTCTGCTCTTTATCTCGTCATTTAAAAATCGTAAAATTAAAGGAGCTACTAATTGTGCAGATTGTATGGCCATACTCATTCCATTTCCACAAAGTGGATGTATCATTCCTGCTGCATCTCCGCACATAATAATATGGTTTTCTACCGGGTTTTTCTGTTCAAAAGAAATTTGACTAATAGCCAATGGTTGATTAAACAGGGGATTACTTTTTGTGTAAATCTCTTTCAAAAATTTATTTTGAAACACTACATTCTCCTGGAAATCAGCAATGTTTTTGTGCTTTTTGAACGCTGAAAAACTAGAAATATAACACAAATTGATAGCCCCTTGTTCTACTTTTGAAACACCACAATAGCCTCCGTTAAAATTATGCAACCCCACTAAATTTTCAGGATAATCTCCTTTGACATGAATTTTAACCCCTAAATAAGGGGATTGTTTTTTAATAAAAGATCTATTTAATTGAAGATCTAATACAGAACGTTTTCCAAAAGCACCAATACAAATTGTACTTGTAAAAACCCCGTTTTCTTTAGTTTCAATTTTAAATTTATTAGAACTGTACTTGATGTTTGTTACACTATCTTGTACTGCAATTGTTCCATTTTGAAGGGCTTTTTTATACAATTCAAAATCTAACTTATACCTTGAAATACCAAAACCTCCTAAAGGTAATTTTGCTTCAACTACTTTGTTTCTTGTAGTAGAGAGTTGAAATTTATTAATTTTTACGGCTCCAAGATGTAATGGATTTACAGCTAAAAATTGTAAATAAAGCAATACTTCGTTAGAAATATACTCGCCACAAACTTTATGAATTGGATAGCTATTTTTCTCAATTAATAATATCCTTTTATCAAATTTTGATAGGTGAATCGCATTACACAACCCAGCCAAACCTCCTCCTACAATTATGACATCAAAATTTAGAAGTGACTTACTAGATTCTTGCATATGTTTTATATTTACAATCTTATACTAAACTAGGGTTTTATCTTTAAATGCCTTACACTAGACTTTTAATTTAAAAATTTAAATTTTAACTGAATCCATTCAGCTTTTTTAACAACTATATTTAAATTACTTAAAGATATGCCTAACAATCGAACAGAATTTTTTGTTTTTTCCTGAAATAATAATTCTTTTACAATAGGAAAAATCACTGCTTTTGTTTGCAGAAAAGTAGCTACAGTTTTACTTCTAGTTTGTAAAGTAAAATCAGAATATTTTATTTTTAGAGTTACTGTTTTCCCTTTAATCTTGTTTTTTTTCAATCGTTTTTCAATTTCTTCTGCAATAGTTTCTAATTTTTCTAACATAAGAATCTCTGAACTAATATTTTCTGAAAATGTTCTTTCTGCTCCAACCGATTTTCTTATCCTGTTTGGTTTTACAACACTGTTATCAATGCCTCTTACAATTTTATAATACTGTGTTCCTGATTTTCCAAAAATTGTTGCCAACTCTTCTATAGGTCTTTGTTTTAATTCTTTTCCAGAGAAAATACCTAATCTATTCATTTTGCTGGCAGTTACCTTTCCTATTCCATAAAACTTGTGTATTGGTAAATCTTCTAAAAATTGTAATACCTCGGCTGGATGTACTGTTTTTTGACCGTTTGGCTTGTTAACATCTGAAGCAACCTTAGCAATAAACTTATTAATAGATATTCCTGCAGAAGCTCGCAAACCTGTTACGCTATATATTTTTTCTCTAATTTCTTTGGCAATTAAACTCGCTGAAGGATTGTTCTTTTTATTTTCAGTAACATCTAAATAGGCTTCATCTAGAGAAAGGGGTTCTACCAAATCTGTATACTCGTAAAAAATTTCGCGTACTTTTTTTGATATCTCTTTATACCTATCAAAATCTGTTTTTACGAAAATTAAATGCGGACATTTTTGCTTTGCTAAAGAACTACTCATTGCAGATTTAACACCGTACTCTCTTGCCTCATAACTTGCCGCAGCAATTACACCTCTATCCGTAACGCCTCCAACAGCAATGGCTTTACCCTTTAATTCTGGATTATCCAAAGCGGCCACTGACGCATAAAACGCATCCATGTCTACATGAATAATTTTACGAAAAGGGGGTTGTAAATCCATGAAGATAAAGATACTGTATAAAGTTAGAGATCTCTTTTAAATTGTATGTTAGTTAACTATTACAAATTTGTAACAATAAATACCTTTGTACTCTTATTCTTTATTTTACAAAAACACGGTTTTTTAAACAAAGAAAAAGGCTTCTACCAAAAACATTGCTGGTGTTGTTTTAAAAATAAATAGCCTAAGCTCTAATAGTAGAGTAAAATCGACTTCTAAAAGCTGGAGTACGAACGCCTTTTAAATGAGGCTATAATTTTTATCAACTGCTTTGATACCTATAAAAATATTCCTAAAGCCTTTGCTAAAGTAATGGTTATACTGAGGTATAATTTTCTTCCTTTAAAAATTTAATCGAAAGCGAAATTATTTCTTGAAACTCTTCTGGAATTTCTTCCTTTTCCCAAGGATGCGAAGTATTAAAGGCATGGTCTGTATTGTTGATAATTTCTAAATGAGCTGTTGGGTTCCACTTTTTTAATTGTTTTGCTTCAACTAATTCTACAGAAGTATCGTTATCTCCGTGAATAATTAAATGTGGAATCGTTAAGTTTTCTGTGGCTGTTTTAATTGTTAAACGCGCTTCGTTTTTTTTAAAGTTCTCGTAGAACTGAAAAAAATGAGGCATTTGCTGATTAGTTCTTGCATTGGTAATGTATGCAACTCCGTCTTTTTTCCATTGTTTTAATACTGCTCCTGTTGGAAAGCGGCTTTTATAATCTGAAACTCCGGCAAGTGTAACTACCTTTTTTACTTTGCTATTTTCGTTTGCTTTTAACAAAACAATGCCTCCTCCTCTGCTGTGTCCAACTAAATTAACATTTGCGTTATCAATCTGATTTGTAAATTCTTTGTTTTCCAAAACCCAATCAATTACACACTCTAAATCGTCCAATTCTTTTGTGAAATTATTATTTCCAAAAGCTTCTAAGTCAGGAAAATCAATAGGTTGCTCTAACGTACCTCCATTATGGGAAAAGTTAAATTTTAGAAAGAAAAAACCTGCTTTGGCAAATTGTTTTGCCATACTATGCCAAGCCCCCCAATCTTTAAATCCTTTATACCCGTGACAGTAGATTACTATTGGTTTTTTTATGTGATTCTCTGTAAAAAAAACATCTGTAATTATAGGTTTGTTATGTTTTCCTTCTACCGGAATATTTTTTTCAATCTTCATAATTGTAAGTAATTAGAACCAATCATCACAAATTTACAGGAATGTTTCTCAACCAAAAAAAAAACCGAGCAATTGCTCGGTTTTTTTTATTTAAAAAATACACTCTATTTTTTATTTACTTCTTTGATATATTTTTCTAAAGCCATTGTCATGGAGGGAGTTTCTTTTGTTGGTGCTAAAATATTACATTTTAATCCAGCGTCTGTAACCGCCTTAACCGTTGAATTTCCAAAAGCAGCAATTCTTGTGTTATTTTGCTTAAAGTTAGGAAAGTTTCTCAGTAAAGATTCTATCCCTGAAGGGCTAAAAAACACCAAAACATCGTAAAAAACGTTTTCTAAATCAGACAAATCACTAACTACAGTTCTATACAAGTCTGCTCTAGTCCATTTAACACCTAATTTGTCTAATTCACTAGGTATTAATGGCTTTAATTTATCAGAAGATGGCAATAAAAAACGCTCTGTCTTATGCTTCTTTATTTGTTTAGTCAATTCAGGAAATGTTCTATTGCCTACATATATTTTACGCTTTCTGTATACTACATACTTTTGCAAATAGTAAGCAACCGCTTCTGATTGGCAAAAATATTTCATGTCATCAGGTACTTTAAAACGCATTTCTTCTGCAATTCTAAAAAAATGATCAACTGCATTTCTACTTGTTAAAATGATTGCTGTAAAATTGTTTAAATCAATTTTTTCTGCCCTCACCTCTTTAACAGGAATACCTTCTACATGAATAAAAGATCTAAAATCTATTTTTACTCTTTGCTTGTCTGATAAGTCAAAATATGGAGAAGCTTCTGTTTTTGGGGCTGGTTGAGATACTAGAATCGTTTTTACCTTCATAATCATTAGTATTCTATTTCTTAGGATGTCAGTTTATAAAGTAAATATAGCGGTGCTATTTCGAGGGTGCAAATGTACAAAATAAAATAAAACAACCTGCTAAAAATCAGCTTTTTGTTATTTTTCACTAAACTTATAAGACGAATTGAAAAGGCAAAAATTGTAGCATTCGTTAAAAACTGAGAAGGCAAGGTCGTGTAGCTAACTATTACAAGGATAATAAATAAATAAATTGCAATCGAAAAAAAAGACCCTATTTTAGAAAACAAGAAATATCTAACGTTATTTTTCAAGCTGAAAAGCATCGATAATAAATACTCTAAAAACCACTTTGCTGCTAGGTAAACAAACAAAAACCAAAAAAAAACATTAAAGTTTAAAAACGTATTTAAAAAAGAAGGATTTTTTTCTCTAAAAATATTGAAAGAAATAAGAGAGAAAACAGCTATTGAAAAAAAATACAAAATAGTATAAAACACCTGTAAATACCAGGTTCTTTCTTCCAATTCTTCTTCAATAAAAGATGGTTTAAATAAAATTAAAAAAAAACCTTTTATCTTTTCAGCATCTGTTAACCTTAGAATAAAAACAACTAAAAATAGGCCAACTAAAAGTAGTGTAACCCAGTTATCTTCTTCAGTATTTCTTAATATTGGTTGCAAATCTTTCAAAAGTCTATGTTACTACAAAATTAGTAATTTATACCCTATCTTTGTACACCAACAACTAGATTCCTTTTAATGTCAGACGCATTAGTTATTATTCCAACATATAACGAAAAAGAAAATATCGAAAATATTATTCTTGCAGTATTAAATCAAGAAAAAAAATTTCATGTTCTCGTCGTTGACGATAATTCTCCTGATGGAACTGGCACTATCGTATCAAAACTACAAAAATCATTTCCTAATGAATTGTTTTTAGAGATTCGTAAAGAAAAAACAGGCTTAGGTACAGCCTATATCCATGGTTTTAATTGGGCTTTAAAAAATGGTTATGCGTATATTATTGAAATGGATGCAGATTTTTCTCATAACCCAAATGACCTAAATCGTCTTTACACCACTTGTGCAAAAGAACATGCTGATGTTGCTATTGGTTCTAGATATTCTCAAGGAGTTAATGTTGTAAACTGGCCTATGAAACGTGTTTTATTGTCTTTTTTTGCTTCTAAATACGTGCGTTTTATTACTAGAATTCCTGTTTTTGATACTACAGCCGGTTTTGTTTGTTACAAAAGAGAAGTCCTAAAAACTATTAACTTGAATGAAATTAAGTTTGCTGGGTATGCTTTTCAAATTGAAATGAAATTTAAAGCCTGGAAACATAAATTTACCATTAAGGAAGTTTCTGTTGTCTTTACAGATAGAACATTAGGCAAGTCTAAAATGAGTGGAAATATTGTTTATGAAGCTTTATTTGGAGTCATAAAAATGAGGTTGAACGGATTACCAAAAAAATAAAAATGAGTACTTATTTAATTAAAAACGCGATTGTTATTAACGAAGGAAAATCGTTTGTAAGTGATGTTTTTGTAAAAAATGAAATTATTGCTAAAATTGCCACAAGCATTTCTGTTGATGAGCATACAGAAACAATAGATGCTGAAGGAAAGTATTTGATTCCTGGTTTTATAGATGATCAAGTACACTTTAGAGAGCCTGGTTTAACACACAAAGGGAATATAGCTACAGAAAGTAAAGCTGCTGTTGCTGGGGGAATCACTTCTTTTATTGAGCAACCAAACACAGTGCCTCAAGCAACCACACAGGTTTTGTTAGAAGACAAATTTACCATAGCCTCAAAAGACTCTTATGTTAATTATTCTTTTATGTTTGGCGGTACAAATACAAATCTAGAAGAATTATTAAAAACCAATCCTAAAAATGTGGCTGGTATTAAGTTGTTCTTAGGTTCATCAACAGGAAATATGTTGGTAGATGATGTTGAAGTTTTAGAAAAAATATTCTCTTCAACCGATATGATTATTTCTGTACACTGTGAAGATGAAGCAACGATTAGAAAAAATACGGCTGATTTTAAAGAAACATTTGGAGATGATATTCCTCTAAAATACCATCCAATTATTAGAAGCGAAGAAGCTTGTTATATTTCATCTTCTAGAGCTATTGAATTGGCTAAAAAAACAGGTGCACGCTTACATATATTTCACGTTTCTACAGCAAAAGAAACAGCGTTATTTAGGAACGACATTCCTTTAGAAGAGAAAAAAATTACAGCAGAAGTTTGTATACATCATTTATGGTTTAACGATACAGATTATGATAAAAAAGGAACACATATTAAATGGAACCCTGCCGTAAAAACAGAACAAGATAGGCAGAGTTTATGGGAAGCTTTGTTAGATGACAGAATTGATGTTTTAGCTACCGACCATGCACCACATACTTTAGAAGAAAAAAATAATGTATACACAAAAGCGCCAAGTGGAGGACCTTTAGTTCAACATGCCGTTACGGCTATTTTAGAAAAAGTAAAAGAAGGCGTTATTTCTATTGAAAAGGCAGTAGAAAAGATGAGTCATAATCCAGCTAAGTTGTTTCAAATAGAAAAAAGAGGCTTTATAAAAGAAGGCTTTTTTGCTGACATGGTATTAATAGATCCAAAAAAGTCTTGGCAAGTTTCTAAAGAAAATATTTTGTATAAATGTGGTTGGTCTCCTTTTGAAGGTACTACTTTTTCAAATACAATTACACATACTTTTGTTAATGGAAATTTAATCTACAATAACGGTGTTTTTAACGAAGAAATTAAAGGAAAACGTTTAACTTTTAATAGATAATAATGAAATTAATTATTGTACTGTTTTTTGTTATTTTTCTTACGGCTTGTTCAAGTAATACGATTTACAAAGCGCCAGAAAATCTGATTCCAAAAGATAGCATGATGATGGTGATCGAAGATTTAATTATTGCTTCTAGTAGCAAACATTTAAACAATAAAAACGGTAAAAACAACATCAACTATCTTCCTCTAGTAAAAGAGGCTTATAAGATAGATAGTACTCGGTTTATGGAAAGTAACATCTATTATACATCTAAAATAGATGTTTATGTAGCCATGTTAACTGAAGTAAGAGAAAATATAGCGCTTAAAAGAAAACATTTTAAAAAAATAAAAAGAACCAAAGACTCTGTTAAGTTCGATTCTTTAAAAAATATTCAAAAATTAAGGCTAGACTCAATCAAATCTATAAAAGATCGTGTTCAGAGAGATTCGCTACAAAAAGTTATTGAAGGAAAAATTTTACTGCTAGAAGAAGAAGATGAAGAGAGTAAAATTTACTAAGCTTTTCTTTTAAAAAAATGTTTCCCAACATTTGATATAACGTCCTCTATTGCTGTAAAATCAAAATCAATTGTTTTTTTTATTTTTTCTGATGAGTATCTCGATACAGAATGAATACTTCTTGCAGTATGCTTGCTCAAAAGAGGTGTTTTTGCTGTAAAAAAAGAGGCTATTTTAGAAAACCTCCAAAACAATTCAGTTTGCCATGGTTTTAGTAACGTTGATGGCCGTTTCTTCTGTAAAATAGAAGCAATAAAAAATAAAACCTTTTTAAAACTTATATTTTCTGAAACTAGAATAAAACGTTCGTTTTTTATTGGTGATTCCATTAATTTAATCATAGCGGTTACCACATCTATTACACCAACAAAACCTGTTATTCCTTTAGTGTGGTATTTAAAACCTGTATTTATTTTAGAAAATAATTTACCAGAACCTGTATTCCAAAAACCACTCCCTAAAATAACTCCAGGATTAACAATTACAATAGAGATGCCTTCTTGGCTTGCTCGCCAAACTTCCATTTCGCCTCCAAATTTTGTAATCGCATAATCACTGTTATCAGATTCTTTATTCCATTCATTTTCTTCTGTGATTTCCTTATTTTTTATCGAATTTCCAACAGCAGCAATAGAACTCACATAACACAACTTCTTCACCTCTGCCTTGATTGCTAAATTTGCAACAATTGCCGTTCCCTCTATATTTACCTTTTGCATTTCATGGTAGTCTTTAGAGTTAAACGAAACCAGTGCAGCACAATGATATACTTTTTCTATCCCTACAAAAGCTTCTATCATTGTGGGTACTTCTGTAATATCTGCTTTAATCCAATTGATTCTCTCTAAAAGCTCATTAACATTATCTCCATAGTATGAAAACACTTCTTTTACCTGTTCTATCTTTGTTTCAGAACGATAAATTGCTCTAATTTTATCCTCTTTTTGTAATAAAAAGTACAATAGATGAGCTCCAACAAAACCAGTGGCGCCAGTAACTAAAATCATATAGCTAAGTTATGGTTTTTTAGTTGATAAGTTTATCTTTGTTCGCACTAAAACTAATCAGTTTGACAAACTGATTGTTGTTTATAAAAATGTACAATGAAAAATTTTATAAAAGCATTACAATGGAGAGGTATGTTGCACGATGCCATGCCAACAACAGAAGAACACTTACTTGAAGAAATGAGAAGTGCTTATGTTGGTTTTGATCCTACTTCAGATTCTTTACATATTGGTAATTTAGTACCTATCATGCTTTTGGCTCACTTTCAACGTTGTGGGCATAAGCCAATTGCTTTAATTGGGGGAGCAACAGGAATGATTGGAGACCCTTCTGGAAAATCTGCAGAACGTAATTTATTAGATGAAAAAACCTTGCGACATAACCAAGAGGCCATAAAAAAGCAATTAAGCCATTTTTTAGATTTTACATCTGATGCAGAAAATGCAGCTGTCTTAGTTAATAATTTCGACTGGATGAAAGATTTTTCATTCTTAGAATTTATACGTGATGTTGGCAAACACATTACCGTAAATTATATGATGTCTAAAGATTCTGTAAAAAATAGAATTGGTTCTGAGTCTAAAGAAGGAATGTCTTTTACCGAATTTACATATCAGTTGGTTCAAGGCTACGACTTTTTACAATTGTACCAAAATCAAAATGCTACGTTGCAAATGGGTGGCTCCGACCAATGGGGAAATATAACCACAGGAACAGAATTAATTCGAAGAATAGGAAAAGGAAAAGGGTATGCTATTACTTGCCCATTAATTACAAAATCAGACGGTTCTAAATTTGGAAAATCTGAAGGAGGAAATATTTGGTTAGACGCCAATAGAACATCTCCTTATAAATTTTACCAGTATTGGTTAAACGCCTCTGATGAAGATGCTAAAAAGTATATTAAAATCTTTACGTTTTTAACAAAAGAAGAAATAGACACTTTAATAGCTGCTCATGAAGAAACACCTCATTTACGTTTACTACAAAAGAAAATTGGTGAGGAAGTAACTGTTTTAGTTCATGGAAGAGAAGCTTATGAAAATGCAATAAAAGCTGCTGCCATATTGTTTGGTAAATCAACCGCTACTGATTTAAAAAATTTAGAAGAACAAACCTTTTTAGATATTTTTGATGGTGTGCCTAAAGCAACTGTTACAAATCACGATTTAGAGAGTGGTTTGGATATGATTAGTGCCTTAGCAGCTAAAACAAACTTTTTAACGTCTAACGGAGAAGCAAGAAGAGCTTTAAAAGAAAATGCTATTTCTGTAAATAAAGAAAAGGTAAAAGAAGATTTTACAATTACTACTACAGATTTAATCGCAGGCAAATACGTCTTATTACAACGTGGTAAAAAGAATTACTTTTTACTTGTTATAGAATAGTTTTTACGTTTAAAATTTTATTTAGTAGACCTCAACTGATTTAGAAATCAGGAGGGGTCTATTTTTTTCGCAGAGTACAACATAATTGTTATTATATAAGCTCGTAAGCTTACAAAACCATTAAATTACAACCTCTAATATCAGAATTATCAAAACGACCAATAACTTCAAAAATATTATTTTGATGTACTTTACCTAAATCTTGGGTAGCAATAAAAGAACAAGAGTTGTAATTTGCCAGATCAATCACATTTATGCCTCCATTTTTATTTTTTGGTAAAATTGTTAGTGCATCTTCTGTATCTCTAATCAAAATTTTCATCCAAGGCGGTGTTTCAAAAACACCTTTTCCTTTAGAATAAGCTTGACTTAACAATTCTGTCATTCCATATTCTGAGTGGATTGCATGCGCTCCAAAGCCTTCTTGTAAAATACTATGCAGCTCTTTTCGTATCAGTTCTTTTCTTCTACCTTTCATACCCCCTGTTTCCATAATTATAGTGTTTTTTAAGTTGAACTTGTGTTTTTCAACTAAATCTAATAGGGCAAAAGAAACACCTATAAGCAATACTTTTTTATTTGCGCTGTCTAATTCTCTAAGTTGTTCTGCCAATTCATCTAAATTGTTCAAGTAAAAGTTACTTTCTAGATGATGCGATTTTCGTATCAATTCATCTACCATGAAAACTAACGATGATCCTTGTCTTTCTAGATAATTAGGTAACAAAGCCAGAATTGTATACTCTGTTACATCTCCATAAAAAGTTTCAAACCCTTTAGTAAAACTTTCTTTGTAATACGAAATATCTGTAACAAAATGTTTACTGGTTGTTGCTTGTGTTGTCCCAGAGCTGGTAAAGACTTCTTCAACATCGTTTAAAGAGCTTAACACATTTCTACTTTTGAAAAACTGAATGGGTAAAAACGGAATCTCCTCTATTTTTTTTACATCTGATGGATGCTTATACAACAAATCACAAAACGATCGGTAAAGCCTATTGTTTTTAAACTGGTGCTTAAAAACATTCATCGCTGCTGTTGTAAATTCAGCTTCACTTTTTATATTGAATATGTCTTCTTTCATAAAGAGCTACAAAAATACCAATATTACACGCAACCTTTTGTATCTTTTGTCATCTTATATAAAACCAAAAAAGTTTATGGATCAAAAAAAATTACTTTTTTTACTCTTATTTCCTTTTTTTATTTCTTTCGAAGAAAATAAAATACCAACCGTAAATACTAGCAATTTATAAAGACAATACCTTTACATAAAAAAAATCTGGTTGGTGTGGTACTCCTCCATTGAGCTTTTTTAATGTAATTGGTGGTTATTGTTTACAAAACAATCTTATTTCGATACGTGTAAATAATTATTCAAATAGCTATACATTGCAAATTCTAACTATTTCAGAGACTGAGTTAACGGTAAAAAAAAAATTAACAGACCATCAACACTTAATGAAACTATTTGAAGAAATTACAAACATAGCCAACTGTAAGACTTGTAACAATAGTAACAATTGGGGAGTCTCTTCTTCTTGCGATTTACCTCTAGAGCCAAAAGCTATATTTTGTAAAAATAATACTGCTGTTTTAAAATACTAATACCATGAAAAAAACAATCTTACTCTTTTTATCTCTTTTATGTATTACTTTTTCTTGTGAAAAAATAAATGAAGATCCTATTTCTGAAGAAACTTTTACCGATGATGTCAGTTTAAGTTTAGATAGTAGAGCTACTAGTGAAGGGGGTCCTTCTTCTGGAAATAATAATTCTGGAAATAAAGGTCAAACAGGTTTAGTAACTGCTGCTGAATGGAATGATTTGAATAATTGGAATTTTTGGAATGATCTTTTAAACAAACAAGTATTTGCTAAAATGCAAGACTACTGGAGTATTTACACCAATAATAGAATTGCTGTTTCCTTAGAAAACAATGGGGTTCCTATAGTAGACGCAACAGTTGAATTACTTAGGAATAACACGGTAATTTGGACCACAAAAACAGATAATTTAGGTTTTGCAGAATTATTAGTTAGCCCATACCAAAAGGAAGAAAATTTAGATTTAACTCTATTTCGACTAAGGGTAAATGGATCTGCTATTTCGCAAAATGTAAAATTATATAACGATGGGATAAACACCATTAATTACACAACAAATGCCTCTAACTTAAATGCTGTTGATATTTCTTTTATTGTAGATGCTACAGGATCTATGCAAGATGAGTTGGATTTTTTAAAAGCAGATTTACAAAATGTAATAGAAAAAGTAGCAAATAAAAATTCCAGTTTAGCGATTTCAACATCTTGTGTTTTTTATCGAGATAAAGAAGATACTTACATTAGCAAAAAAATAGAATTTACAACTAGTCTAGATAAAACTATTGCTTTTATTGGCAAACAGAACGCTTCTGGTGGGGGTGATTTTCCTGAGGCTGTACATATTGCTTTAGAAGTTGCCATTAACGATTTGCAATGGTCTACAAATGCCAAAACTAGAATTGCTTTTTTATTGTTAGATGCTCCTCCTCATTATGAAAAATCTGTAATTCAAAACATTCAAAAGAACTTGAAAAAAGCTTCTGAAAAAGGCATAAAACTCATTCCAATTACTGCTAGTGGAATCGACAAGGAAACAGAATTTTTAATGCGAAAAATGGCAATATTAACCAATGGTACTTATATTTTTATTACCAACGATAGTGGTATTGGAATAAC
>Ga0209555_10000224_pt1 | contig 48302 bp, 50 predicted proteins | sample SaaInl85LU_5_DNA_FD_184643 | JGI IMG/M metagenome (GOLD analysis project Ga0209555, IMG submission 184643) | Marine microbial communities from expanding oxygen minimum zones in the Saanich Inlet - ESP_85LU_5_DNA (SPAdes) (version 2) | ecosystem: Environmental > Aquatic > Marine > Intertidal...
AAAGATATGACCCCAAAGATGAAGAAGCGCGATATAATGATATGATGATGGTATTTTCAGGAAAGTGGTTTTACATAAGATATAACCCCGACACATATCGCGATGTCAATAATAATATTCAAAATCCTAATGTATATACAAGATTAGCACATCTAAAAAAAACAATTGATAAAGCAATAAACACCATTCTAAATGATAAAAACAAAGAAATAATTACAATAGAATATATTTATTACGATGAAAACTCAAAAACTCTAAATTAAAGCATAATAATCGTCATCATTACAATAAGGTTCAATACTATTATCATCTATATTAAATCCTAATTTTTATTAAGTAAATCCAATTGTAATTTTTGTAAACTAACAATAAAGTTAATAATGCCTATGAATACATCAGGTTTTTATGTCTCATAAATAAAATAGCATCTTCTAATGTATAATCATGTATCATTAAATAAGCGCAAATAACAGCAGCGTTTCTTTGTATTCCTGCAAAGAAATAGACAATAACAGTCTTATTATTTTTCAAGTTTTTATCTATAATATCAACTACATCAATAAATTATTCATATATAATATTAATAGCATCATCACTCATGTCGTCATTAACGCTAATACGATAATTATTATTATATTTCATAGGTAAATCTTTAGTATAATTTACAATAAATACATCATCGTCTGATAATGATAAATCAATAATCTGCAAAAGAAGATAAATATAATTTTGGTAGTATTTCATACATTTAATAGTACCATACATTATATTGTGTAAAAAATAAGCGATCTAAATATCTAAAATTAGCTGTTATCTTCTTCAACATATTTATTACTGTTGTCGCCGTTAGTGCCATCTCCTCCTCTTACTTTGCGGCAACGTTTAGTGACGGGATGACGACGTGTGCCTTTTTTGCAGTGTTTTTTATTAGATTTCTTGGCAACTTTACGGCATCTTTTGGTAACAGGGTTTCTTACTTTGCCAGATTTGCAAGGTTTTTTAGCAGATTTGGAAGCTACTTTACGGCAACGACCAGTAACAGCGTTTCTTACTTTGCCGGCAGCGCAAGGTTTTTTGGCACCAGTAGATTTTTTGGCTTTAGCACGGATTTCTCTTGAAGTATCAGGCGCTTCACCGTCGGATTTGATATCAATTTTATATCTATATACAACTTCTTTACCTTTAATATTTAATACAACTGGGTTAGCAAGTTCAACGCGTTTAGCTACATATTTAAATACTTTTTTGGCACTTCCGCGTGTAGTTTCACGCATAGCAAAATGAATTACCTTTAATCCAGAAGATCTTGAATCATCCATTTTTTTAAAAAGTCTTGAAGCGGCTTTTTTGGCAGCGGACATAGGACTAGAGGATTTATATACACCCCCTGTACCCATTAGCGATTTATACACAGTATAAGTATTAGTCATTATCTATTTATAACAGAATAAAATTTTTTTACATTTTCGTTAATTTTAAAAGAATTTTTATCTATATTAATTATTCTAATATTTTTAAGAGAAGTTCCCCGAGATAAGGCAGTATATAATTGTCCACAAGCAAAGATATTTTTGCCTAAATCTATTTCTAACGCATCTATTGTCATTCCTTGACATTTATGAATAGATAACGCATAAGCAAGTTTTACGGGAATATGAGCAATATAAGATTTGTTATTTTCACTAACATCTTTAAAATATTCTATAGTATGATATAATCCATTAATACATTGAACTACAACATTTTCAGTATTTAATTTTTTTATAACGCATCTAGTACCATTTACTAATTTTTTAGTAATATCAATATTTCTTGTAATTATTACCTGGGCTCCTTCAATTAATTCAACATCATATTCTTTTAGCGTATTTTCATTAATTCCTATATTACTATAAGCTTTATAATATAGACTTTTATTTCCTTTTTCTGCTAATTTATTATATTCTTCGGTATTTATTCTATTTACATCAATATTTATAGGATATAATTTGGTAGGTTCAATACCATTCTCAAACTTGGTATCTTTTAATTTTTCTAAAACATATAAAATATTATCTGTATAGCGACCTTTTCTAATAATTTGAAGCATTTTTTGATATAATATATCATCTTTTTGGCGTATTAATTCATCTAACACAACGGATTTTATATTACATTTTTTCCATATATCAGACATAAAACAATATAACCCATTAATTGGCGGTAATTGATAGAAATCGCCTATAAAAATAAGTTGTATTCCACCAAAAGGCGTTTTATATGTCAATTCTTTTTCTAAACAATCTTCTTTATAATTTGTTGCTTTTATTACTCCCATTATTATAGATATTTTTTGAAATAAATTTACATCTAGCATTGATATTTCGTCAATTAATAATACATCAAGAGATTTAAGTGTTTTAAATATAAGGTTTCTTTTTCTAATTTTTAAAAGACATTCATCAATTGTTCCTGTACCAATACCAATACCCATAAAAGAGTGAAGAGTTTGACCACCTATTAAACAAGCAGCACTTCCGGTCATAGCTGTTAAACCGTAGTTCTTTTTTGCTTCTTCTAATGTATTTATTATTGTTTTTAATGTAAAAGACTTACCAGTTCCTGCTGATCCTGTTAGAAGAATATTATGTCCTTGTTTTACCAATTCAACCGCTTCTTTTTGTTTTTCATTAAGCTCTGTCATTTATAAATGTTATTAAATGGTTATATAATTATATCTTTGTATAAATGATTATCATTTTTTATATAATAATATAAAAAATGTGATATTATATACGATTTTTTAATTTTCAAGGACAATATTATGACTTCAAATATTTAGAAAAATTCAAAAATGTAATGTATGTATTATATAAATGGATAATAATATCTACATATATCACTATAATTATCTATCAAATTGGTTGTTGTTATTTTTTATTTTATATTATGTCAGAATTTCTCCATACAACCCAATATTTCTCATCATAGGAGGTTTAATAGTTATGGCAATTTTGACCATACAGGTTTATAGAAACAACAATAATATAAATGATGTTATTGTATTTGGACAATCAACTATTTTCAATAAAATAATTCCTGCTATATTGTTGATAGGAAGCCCAATATATTACAAAGATCTTGTTTTTAATATTGTTCTTTTATTTGTATATATTATATATATGAACAATTATAATAAAATAGGAATTGTACAATTTTATAAAAATTTACCAAAAAACTATAATTTATATTCAAAAAATAATGATTGAAACAAAAAAATGAAACTTAATGATATTAAATATAATATATAACCTAATAAATGAGGTATAATTCTCTATTATTTATAATAAAACTCAATGTTTTGCGATCATATACAATAAGTACAAATGCTTATAATTCTGAAATGTCTTTAAAAAGGCTTATTATAACAGATGATAATATACCAACATTATATATTAATAAAGATATATATAATAAAAAATTTTATTCTTTAGAACATGTTGTTCCCCGTAGTTTGATAAATAAAAAACACCATAATGATATGCATAATATTTTCAAGACACTTAAACATTATAATACTCTTCGTTCAAATTATAAATTTACTGATACATATTCTAAAGATTTTGATATTAAAGATAAAAATTGGCAAAAAACACTAGACGGTACTTATTATAATTTTAAAAAACGTATGTTTATTCCGTTAGATGAAGATAAGGGAATTATTGCTAGAACTATATTATATATGATTTATAATTATAAATATAAAACAAAAAAAATAATAGGAGATATTGATTTAATTAAATGGACATCTGATCATCCACCAACAGATAAAGAAAAATATCATAATAGTATTATAAAAATACATCAGTATACAGATAACATCTTTATATCAAAATATAATAAATTAAATTATAAAAACTACATTAAGTATTTGTAATAATTATTTAGTAAATTATTATCAATTATATATACTACACCATAATCAAGTGCCAAAATAGAATTAAATAGAAATATATTACAACCTTTATATTGTGGAATATATAGTTTAGTAATATCAAAATTACCAAATACATTTAGTGCCCAATAAAATTTAAATAAAATTGTATATATACTCATATTTATAATTTTATAATCATCATAATTTATTAAATATTCTCTATATGAATATACTGGTAAAATATGTATTAATATATGTATCAAGATATATTCAAAATAAACGATAGATATATTATATTTTTTACTATTTATTCCTATTAAATTAACAAAAGGTCTTATCTCATTATTAACAATACTAAATAGAACTCTTTTATCATATAGAATAATAATATGATAAAGAATACAAATTTGTACTGAATTTATAGCTATAAATCTAGATAAAAATATATTATTAATATTAAAATAATTATTTAATATATAATTTACACATATAAGTTTAACATTCCATATAGTATATTGATTAATTTTACGACTGACTGTGCTATTTTTACTTAATAATACTTTTGGTAAATATATAATCATTTGTATAAAAATATATGTAAATAACATAAAATTATTAAAAAAATTTAAATCATTTTTAATAATAAATGACATTATACTATATATATTATAATTATTTATTTATATATAAACATTATTGACAATAATGCAATTATAATGGCTTTTAGAAATATAAAATATTCTAATTTATTTTTACAAAAACAATTGTTTATAAATGAATATAATAATATATTATTTAATAAATATGATACTAATTTAAAAAAATTAGAAATATATAAAAAAAATAATATGACAAAAAACGAGGAAATATTTATAGATAATTATTGTTATAATAATGTATTTAATCCTTCTTTTTTATTATATAATAGAGATATACATAAACATAAACACTATATAGATATTTTTAATGATAATATTGTTATAAATTATAAAATCAATGTTGGTAGGAATATTTTAAAAGATATCTATTCAGCTAAATAGAAATTATAAGGATATAACTCTTTAAAAAATTGATATATATTATCATGAATATTTTTATTTTTATCAAATTTAAATTTTTCTATTAATTTTTTTGATTCAAAATCAGAATGAATCCAATAATGAACCATATAAGCATTATTATAATCCCCTTTTTTTAGCATATTCCAGTCTTTTTTAGAACAAGATAAATCATTAAATTTAGGATCGTTAATAGGGTATATTAGTTTACTATCAATATAATTACAATTAATATCATTATTTAATAATGTATGTGATATTAGCCCAGCACCAAAAAAATTAAACATATTATAAATATTATTACCATTTATATAATAAGCAGTTTTAATATTTTCAAGTGCTATTTTAAATAAAGGATTTTTAGGAGGCGTGGCAATAAATGCATTACATAATACTTTATCACTATTAAAAATTTTTAATGTTTGTTCTTTAGGTTCCAAAGCTACATAAACAGTGTTACTATTATAATCTATGAGATCATTAATTGGTTTAATAGCCATTATATCAAGATCAAAATATACTCCGCCATATTTATATAAAATAGCTAATCTTGCTATATCCGCTTTTTGAACACCAAAACGTGTATTATTATAAATATTATATATTTCATTAAATTCTTCTTTTATTAATATATCAATGTCTGATTCATTATTTTTATGATTCCATAATCTAAATTCAAATTCTGGATTAAGCTCTTTATTTTTATCATATATGTGTTGAAAAATTTCAGGTAATGTATCTGTTCTCCACGTTTGATGAATGATTTTAGGAATCATTTTTATATCTAATATAACAATGAATCTTTAAGCATTTTTTATTTGAGAGAGTACATAATTTATTTATTTTGTAAAATATATTAAACTATTATAAAAATCTGAAAAATAAAATTATGTACTCTTTCTATCTTTTTTTTAATAAATATAATTAATCTAATGGGGAAGATGTAATCGTCATACCACAGTATTCTACAGCTTCTTTTTTAAAATCTTGTTTAGTATATATTCCAATATTTATTGCTTCTTCTAATATCCATCTAAAATTATCCCAAAATTCTTCAGTATGACCAATACTTTTAGTAGCAAGATGAGCTAACTCATGTAATACAACAAACATCATAGTATTTAAATCCACGATTTTATCATTTGTTCTTAAACATAATATAATCTCTTCTCCTTTATTGATCGAATAACTTGTATATCCTGGTTTATCTATACCTTCTTTAAGATTATCTGGTCTAAAATTTTCTTTTAACATTATTATTCTATAGTCATCTTCTGGTGTTATTTTTATTAAATGTTTTACAATAATTTCTAATTTTTTACGTATCATAGCAATTAAATTAGCAGCTTCTTTTGCATCATCTTTTTCCTGAACAGTATATTCGCGATTATCTATACTACTTTTAATATTTGTAAGTCCTTCATAATAATCTTTATTTAAATAATAATATACAATCATTCCAAAAATAAATAATATTAAAACATATTCTAATTGTAATTGCATGCTTCTTTATAATATCTTAAATAAAAATAAAAATTGATAATAATACTTAACAATAATTATATAATTATAATTATATAATGGATTTTCCTAGAAAAGAATATCCTCCTTTGCCTCCATCATCAGATAATATTCCTTTAGAGTTTCAAATAACAGATATTTACATACCAGAAGCAGATAAGTTTAGAGAAAAACCTGAAGAAAATGACTTATATTCTATAGTTATATTTGGTGTTTGTGATAATGGAGCCACTGTTTGTGTTAATACAGTTAAATACGAACCATATTTCTATATTAAACCACCTGAATCATGGGAAAATTTATCTGATAGTGAATTTAAATCAAAAGTAAGCACTTTAAACAATACTTTGAAGAGCGGCTATTATGAAGCATCTTTTAAAGGTAATTCTTATAATAAAAAAATTGTTTCTAAAACACTTTCAGAACATTATAAACCTCTTTCAATTGTTCGTAAAAAAGATTTCTGGGGATTTACTAATAATAAAGTATTTAGATTTATTAAAGTATCTGTAAAATCTTTAGCATTGTATAATGCTATGAAATATTATTTCTCTAGTCGAGAGAAAGAAGGTTTTAAACTATATGAAAGTAATATTGATCCTTCTCTAAAATATATTCATATTCAAGATATAAAACCTTGTGGTTGGGTTCGTATTGAAAAATATAAAATAGCAGACGATCTTGTTTCTAGATGCAATTATAATATTAGAGTAAATGCTGTTGATATTCATCCTGTAGAAATTAATAAAATCGCACCACTTTTAATAACATCTTTTGATATTGAATGTACTAGTAGTCACGGAGACTTTCCGATGCCTATTAAAACTTATAAAAAAGTTGCTCAAGATTTTGTAATGGTTGTTAAAGCAGGTTATGAATACGACAAGGATTTTATTATTAATTGGATTCAAAATATATTCAGAAATGATATAATTATAGATGAAGAAATTGATCTTAAAATTAATAGAGTTTATCCTAAAAAAAAAGTAACAGATGATTATATTAAAACAATTCCTAAAGTACTAGAATCATCTATTCCTTCCATTATAACTATTTTAGATAAAATTTCTAAATTAAGTTCAACAAATGAAGATGATAGTGATGATGAAGCTGGAACGAAAAGAGCTACTAATAAAGAATTTACTGCCGAAGAAGATAAATTAACTGAAATATTTGATAAAAAATTACCAAATTTAAAAGGTGATGAAATTATTCAAATAGGTACAACTGTTCATCGTTATGGTTCAGATAACATAATTTATAAAAATATTATAACTCTCAATACTTGTAATCCTATTAAAGACTGTGATGTTGTCGTTTGTAAGACAGAAAAAGAACTTATTATGACATGGAAAGATCTAATGAATAATCTTAACTCTGATGTTGTTACAGGATACAATATATTCGGTTTTGATATGGAATATATATGGAATCGTGCTATTGAATGCAATACAATTGATGAATTTTCTGTTGGTCTAGGGCGTATTATTACTAAAAAATGTGGTCTAATAAAACAAGAACTTTCTTCTTCTGCTATGGGTGAAAATATTCTTAAATATTTTGATATGGATGGAACAGTTCTCATAGATTTATTTAAAGTAATGCAGCGTGATCAGAAATTAGATAGTTATAAACTTGATAATGTAGCTTCTATTTTCTTAGGTGATAAAAAGAATGATTTAAAACCAAATGAAATTTTCAAGAAGTTCAAAGGAAATGCCAAAGACAGATGCGAAATTGCTGAATATTGTATTCAAGATTGTATTCTTATTAATCGTCTTATTCATAAGCTTAAAATTCTAGAAAATAATATTGGTATGGGTAATGTTTGTCTTGTTCCTCTTAATTATCTATTTAGAAGAGGACAAGGTATCAAAATCTTCTCACTAATTGCTAAAAAATGCATGGATAAAGATTTATTAATTCCTGTTATTAAATCTTTTAATGAAAATCGTTATATTGATGACGATGGATATGAAGGCGCTGTTGTTTTAGATCCCAAAGAAGGTATTTATCTTAATGATCCTATAGTAGTATTTGATTATGGATCTCTATATCCATCTTCTATGATTGCTCGTAATTTATCTCACGATTGTTATGTTTTAGATAAAAAATATATGGTAGATGATCCTAATATTGAATATATGACAGTTAATTATGACATATACGAGGGTCTAGGAGATAAAAAGAAGAAGACAGGTGTTAAAGAATGTATTTTTGCTCAATACAAAGATGGTAAAAAAGGAATTATTGCTGAAATTCTTAATATGCTTTTAGTAGAACGTAAAAATACTAGAAATAAAATTGAATATAAAACTGTAAAATATATTAAAAATAATGTATTACATACTGTTTCTGGATTATTAACAGAATCAGATGATTATGTAGAAGTAAATGATTTAGGTAATAAAACAAAAATTAATAGAAGTAAAATAGAAGATATCACATCAACATATAATTCTTTTGAACAAGATGTATTTGATGCTGTTCAAATAGCTTATAAGATTACTGCTAATTCTCTTTATGGACAGATTGGTGCTAGGACATCTCCTATTTATCTTAAAGAAATTGCTGCATGTACAACCGCAACTGGTCGTGAGATGATTATGTTGGCTAAAAATTATGTAGAGACTAAATACAATGCCGAAGTAATATACGGGGACAGTGTCATGCCTTATACACCTATTACTATTAAAGATGGTAATAATATTGAAGTTTCAACATTTGAGAAGTTAGATGGAGAATGGTTTGATTATAGTGGTTTTAAGGTAAATGATATTGATAGATTTGAAAAAGAACAATTTATTCCAGACAATAAGATGGTTTGGACAGATAAAGGTTGGTCTAAAATTAAAAGAATAATTCGTCATAAAACTACTAAAAAGATTTATAGAATTGTTACACATACTGGTTTAGTAGATGTTACAGAAGATCACAGTATTTTAGATATCAATAGAAATATTATTAAACCTGTTGATTGTAAAGTTGGTACAGAGCTACTTCATAGTACTCCTGATACCAATAGATGTAATATTTATTGTAAAAATGATTCTGATATTCACCAAGAATTACAACAAAAATATATAAGACACATATCATATAACAATAACGTTTATATAAACTATTCTAATGATGTAATCAATCTTATTGTAAGCGAAGATTTTGATGAAATAAAAGATAGTAAAATCGTTGAAATTATTCTATTACACGAAGCATATAATGGTTATGTATATGATATTGAAACAGAAGAAGGCGTATTCCACGCTGGTATTGGAAATATGATTCTTAAAAATACAGATTCTATATTCTGTAAGTTTCCTTTAAAAGATGAATCAGGCAATCAAGTATATGGAAAAGATTCTCTAAAATATGCTATTGAAATTGGTAAGTATGTTGAGAAAAATATTGTTAGTATTATGCCTAAACCGCAAAAATTAAATTATGAAAAGTCCTTATATCCCTTTATTATATTTAGTAAAAAGAGATATGTTGGAAATCTCTATGAAAATAGTGTAGAAAAATTCAAGCAAAAATCAATGGGCATCGTATTAAAACGCCGTGATAATGCGCCTATTGTTAAAAAGATTTATGGTGGTATTATAGATATATTACTTAATAAACAGGATTTAGAAGAATCTATAGAATTTTTAAAAGAAGAACTAGATGATTTAGTAAATGGTAAAACCCAAATAGATGATTTAGTAATTTCAAAGAGTTTAAGAGGATATTATAAAGATCCTACAAAAATTGCTCATAAAGTATTAGCAGATAGAATAGGTGCTCGTGATCCAGGTAATCGCCCAGCAGTAAATGATCGTATTCCATTTGTTTATATTAAAGTAGCAAATAAGGATTGTTTACAGGGAGACAGAATTGAAAGCCCAGATTATATTAGAGAAAATGATATTACACCAGATTATCTTCATTATATTACAAATCAAATTATGAAACCTATTTTACAACTATATGCTCTTTGTTTAGACGAGTTACCCGGATATAATAAAACAAATGAATACTGGAGTGAATTAGAAGAAGAACTAAAACAAAAACCTATATACCAAGATGATACAAAGAGAAATAATCGTCTTAATAATTTAAAACTAGCTATGGTCAAAGAGCTATTGTTTGATGAATATATTGATAAATTATCTGAACCTAAAATTAGAAAAACAAAAGCTGTTATTAAAAAAATAAAACCAGAAGATGCGACTGAAAATGTTGTAATAAAACCTAAAACTGCCAAGGCTACTAAGGATACTAAGGCTACTAAGGAGACTAAGGCTACTAAGGAGACTAAAGCCGCTAAAGATGTTAAAGATACTAAAGATATTATTGAAGATACTGATATAGCATCCGTTAATATGTTAGCAGATATTAAGGTAACTAAAAGTACTAAGACTGGAAAAATTACAGGAGAAGCCTATATTAAAAAAGATGGTAAAAAAGTTTGGACTTATAAAAATGAAGACGTTCAAAATAAAGAGATTGAAATTAAAAATATTATTTTAAATATTATTGAATATGATAACAACGCTATTTATGATATAAAAGTTAATAATAAAACATTTATAAAAGATTATAATATAGCTTATGGTAAATATCTCAATTTCATTAAAAATCATGAAGGAAATAATAATCTTGTTATAAATGCTATGAATACAAATGATATTGGAATATTAAAAGATGTTAGTTTAATAAAAAATTTTGAAGAAATTCTTATGGTAAAAGATAAATTCAAATTTATAATATAATTTATATCATATAATTAGGTATCTTATTAATATGAATGATGTAGATAACATTATAAAGAATATATTATTATGTAATTTATCTTATTATGAACCTCATGAAATAAAAAAAATTTTACAATATAACACTGTTTATAAACCAATTATTCCAATTATGAATGATTATTATTATATTACTAATAATGATACTGATGTTAATTTATATATTTTTAAAAATAAAAATGTTATCTATATAGTTTTTAGAGGGACTTCTTCAGCAAAAGATGTTTTAATTGATTTAAAATTTAATTTTAAAAAAATATTAAATCCTTATGTAAAAGTTCATAGCGGTTTTTATAATCAATATTTTTCAATTTATGAGAATATTTTTGATTATATTACAGATGATATTAAGGTTATTAATGTTTTAGGACATAGTTTAGGAGGAGGAGTTGCTACAATTGCCAGCACATTAATAGCTAATTATTATATAATTAATAATAATAAAAAAGAAGTTAATTGTTATGTTTTTGGATGTCCTCGTGTAGGAGATAATAAATTTAAAGATTTATTTATTCAAAGTGTTGATAATCATTATAATTATTGTTTTTATAATGATATAATTGGAATGGTTCCTATTAATTATAAATATCAACATGCTTGTGATTTTTATAAAATAAGAAAAAACGGAGTAATAAAATTATGTAAAGATGATAAATGGTATAATAGATTTACAACAATATTATTTAATGTAAAATGCTATAATCCCTTTAGTAGTCATAGTTTAGATTCATATTTAGAACATTTTTTATTAAAAAAAATTTAAATATATATATATTGATTTTCTGTAACACTATAACCATTAAATATTGACGAAGGTGATACTGTATAAGCACCAAAGTTTTTAACATATAATATATCACCTATTTGAAGTTCTTTAAATGGTATATTTTCATATATTACATCCATACTATCACACGTTGGTCCAAAAAATGTACTATTATATTCATCGTCTTGATTAATTCCATTAATAATGTTAACGTTATTAAATGGAATTAATGTAGGATTTTGATGATCATAATGTATACAATTAAAAGAACCATATATACCATCATTTAAATAATATTTAATTACATTATCTTCTTTTTTTTTAGAAATAACAGATAATACAAGAGTATGTGATTTTTCTACTAAATATCTACCTGGTTCCGCTATAAATAATATATGACTATTAGAAAAATATTCTTTAATACCCTTATTTATATTATATACAATATCATCAAATGATATATTAGTATCATTTGTTCCTGGAAATCCTCCACCAATATCAATTATAGATGCCATAATATTTCTATTTAATGCCATTGTATAAGCATTTTTACATATTTTTAGTGCTGTATAATAAAAATATGGATCTTTACATCCACTTCCTACGTGGAAACTAAAACCTGCTAAATTGAGTTTTAGATTTATTATAGTGTCAAATATTTTTTCAATATCATCTATTTTACAACCAAATTTAGAATTAAATTGACATAGACTTTTAGAATCATCTACACATAATCTAAGTAATAATTTAGCCGTTTCATGATGCTCTTTTATTTTATAAAGTTCTTCAACACAATCAAATGTCATTAAATTTACGTTATTATTTTTAGCATATTTTATATGAGATATCATTTTACAAGGATGAGCATATATTATATTTTCTGTAGTATTTGTATATTCTTTAACTAATTCAATTTCTCTTTTAGAAGCACAATCAAAATTACATCCTAGTGTATTTAATATTTTAATAATTTTGTCATTATTATTACATTTTATAGCATAATATGCTTTTATATTAGGTAATTTTATCTTCCATTCTGTATACTGTTTTATAATATCTTTTATATTTATAATATAAAATGGTGAATCAAAAATATTTTTTTTATTTTTATAATATTCTTCTATTTTATTTTTAATATAAACATCTTCATTATTCATAAATAATTATATTATATAAATATATATTTATTTACAATATAATTTTATATTTATATCATCTTTAATTATATAATTTATAACTATTATCATTAACTATTGTATCCATAAGTTTTGTTTGTTTTATTAATTCTTCAATATTTTCCAAATAAGTATCCGGATTTCTAAATAAATAATCTACAAATCCCGACATATTGCATTTGATTTTTTTAATTTTATCATAGAACTCTTCAAAATCTTTATTTTCTTTTGATGGAATAAGAGACATAAAAGCCTCTTTAATTTCTTCTTTATTTGGATAATCAAATTTAATAATTTTATCAATTCTACCTGGTCTAATTAATGCAGGATCTAATCTATCTGGATTATTAGCTGTTAAAATAGTAATAATACCAGCACCAGATTTTGAAATAAAACCATCTAAAATATTAATAAGACAGCTAAAACTGATATTAATATCTAATGAAGTTCTATCTTTGAAATATGAATCAATATCTTCAAATAAAACAATTGAATTATCTTTTATTTCATTTGTAAGTTCAATAAAAGATTCGTCTGTTAATGATTTACTAAAGTTAAAAATATAAACAGGATAATTATATTTTTTAGCAAGTGCTTTACATAGACATGTTTTACCACTACCCGGTACACCAGTAAGAAGAATATTTAATTTGTGATTTCTTCCATATTTTAAATATTTATCTTTTAATGCCAAGAAATTATCTATATGTGATATTAGATTATCTTTAATTTTTTTATCAATATAAATATTATCTAGAGTTTGTACGCTAATACTTTCATGTTTTTCCCAAGAAGAATATTTACTACTGCGACTAGAATAAATGGTTATGTTATCATTATCATCTTCTTTATCATTTGAAAAAACATGTGAAATAAATTTTTTAATTTTTTCTAAATCATTATGATATATATATAATTTTTTACAACTTACTGCTTCGCTTTTAATTAAATTAAACGCTGTATTTGTTGTTTCTATATATTCTATAATAAAATCATCACCATCATAATGCCATTTATATTTTTCATATCCTGGATATATATTAGTTTTACATATATTATTTTTTTTATTTACTGAAATAAAAAAATGCTCTAATATTTCAGTATTTATATTTTTTTGTTTATAATAATTATTACAAATATAATTAATAAATATATCTTTTTCACTATCTATCAATTCAAATTTTTTCATTATATCATATTATATATAATATAATAGTCTTATATATATGATAAAAATTTTAATATAGATAGTGCTTTTTCTTTACCAATTTTAGGTATAGATGTTAAAAGTATTACTCTTTTTTTATTATTTTCTTCGTCTTTAATATTATCTAGAGCATATATTAATTCTCTATATGTTGGATAAATAGCCGCAATATTCTTAGCAATTACACTAGATATATTAGGTATTTGCGATAACTGCATAATATAACATGTATTAATATCAATATTAGCAATTTTCTTTTGTTTTAATTTTAGACAATCTATATATGATCCTTGATTATTATCAATATCTATAGCTACTCTAGAAGGATTTAAAAATTTATCTGGATTATCTAAAAGTTTACCACATAAAATCATTATAAAAGATGCTGTTTCTGAAATATTTTTTGTATAAATTATGCGGATATTATCTCTAAACATTGTATGTAAATATGAACCATGAAGAATATTAGCATTATATTTATTATGAGAAACTACTGTATCGCCTTCAATAATATAAGTTATATTAGATATTGGTACATTAGATAATAGTCTTATTTTCTGTTCTTTATATCTACCATCCTTAATAGATGAAATGAGATCTGTTGGTGTTTTTCTTTCAAAAACATAAAAAATATTTTTATATTTTATTTGAACATCTGCTAAATCTAATTGTTCTTTTTTTATATCAATATACTCTTTATATTTATCTAAATCTCTTGATAGTATTTCAGTAATTAAAGAATGTTCGCGATTATCTAAAATAACCTCTAATTTATCCATTATTTAGATTAATATATTATATTATGGTGTATTATTTATATACCTACATAAAATTAATTCTATTTTTTTTTATTTCTTTTAGTTCAAATGATGGAATAACATATGTAATATATCTTATCATATCATTTCTTTTAATATCAAAGCTTTTACAAAATGTATTAAAATTATCATTTAATGTTTTTTTAGTATATTTTTTACATAGAACTTTTTTCACAAAACGAGCTTTAATAGCGTCTTCTGTTCTTTCTAGAATATCTGAAATATCTTTATAATTATAATCTAGTATTACTAGCTTTAATAAATATTTATCATCTTCTTTTGTCCAAATTTTTCCATCATTTTTTAATTCTTTTTTGTCTTTATATTCTGAATTTTCATTTGATTTATTATCATCATCACTTAAATTTACACAATTGTCATTGTAATAATTTTTATAATAAGTATTAATACTTGAATTAAACATTGATATATTTATATTACCATAACATTATTCATTTTTTTTATATAATAATATAAAATTTATATATTATTATATATTAAGTAATTAAAATGGGATCAGGAGGAAGTAAATCTAAACCAGAATATGAAGTAAAACCTGTAAATCCTTATAAGGTAGAAAATTTTGTAGATTATAACAATGAAGAAATTTTTAATAATAACTTTTTAAATAAAAATAAAAACATTGTTATAGTTATAATATTTATTCTTTTATATGCTGCAAATTTTATATTATTATATTATAAAAAATTAGGAAACAAGTTAGTAATATAATGGCTATTATTTCTATTGATAAATTATTATCTTTTTGGATATTTATATATTTTATATTATTTTATTTTAATTTAGTAAAATATAATCCAATAGCTCTTGTTTTGATAGCATTATCATTTCAAATATTTGTAATATTTGTATTATTATATTATAAGTTATATAATATAATTTTAGTATATATAGTTATTATATTATTTATTAAACTACTTATGTTATATGGTTTATATTATAAAAAAAATATATATATTACCACTATTGATATGGTATTTACTATAATATTTATTGCTATTTATTTAATATACATTAGTTTATTTAATGAAACATTTTTTTGTATTTATAATGATTTATTAGAAGGTTATATAGATGATACTAAAGGACGTAAAACATCATTAAGATATTATTTGAGTACATAATTTTATTTTTTTAGATTTTTAAGAGAGTTTAATATTTTTTTATAAAAATAAAAATTATGTACTCTTTTTTTATAATATAAAAATTGATATAATCATTTATATATAATATAGTAATATGGATATTAATCAAATAAATAAAGCACCTTTAGAATATATTAAAAATTTAAAAAAAAAAGATATTATAGAATTTCTTATTAAATGTGATAACGCCTTCTTTAATACTGGCAAAACATTAATTTCTGATGATATTTATGATATTATAAAAGATTATATAAGAACAAAATATCCAAAAGACTCTTATTTAAAACGTATTGGAGCCGATTTAGAAAATAAGGTTTTGCTTCCTATTTATATGGGATCACAAAACAAGATAAAAGATAATCAAGAAGAAATAACCAAATATTCTAAAAAATATAAAGCGCCTTATATAATAAGTCATAAACTAGATGGTGTATCGTGTTTAATTCAATACAAAACTAATGGAGAAACAAATATTTATACTAGAGGCGATGGAACATATGGGCAAAACATTTCTCATATAATAGATTATGTTAAAGGAATACCAAAAATACTTAAAAATACTAATGAAGAAGTATTAATTAGAGGTGAATTAATTATTTCTAGAAATAATTGGGAAAAAATTAAAGATCTTGGAGCAAATGCTAGAAATGTGGTTGCTGGAGCTGTTAACTCCAAAATAATTAATAAAAATATAATGAGTAATATAGAATTTGTAGCATACGAATTAATAAATCCTAAACATACCACTATTGATGGTCTTAAACATATGAAAGAATTTGGTTTGAATGTAGTTAAATATGCTATTGAAAATATTATAAATCTTGAAGTATTATCAAAATATCTAATTGAATGGAGAGAAAAAGGTCTCTATGAAATTGATGGTATTATTATTAAAGATAATGGTATTTATAATATAGTAAAAAACAAAAATCCTGAAAATTCTTTTGCTTTCAAATCTGTTCATACACATGAACAAATTGAAGTTATTGTTACAGAAATATTATGGAATGTATCAAAAGACAAATATATTAAACCTATTATAAAATTTAATGAAATAGATCTTAATGGTGTCAAAATAAAACAGGCATCTGGATTTAATGCTTCATTTATTACAAAAAACAAATTAGGAGCAGGTTCAAGAGTAATTATTATACGTTCGGGTGATGTTATTCCACATATTTTAGAAGTTTTGACACCATCAGCTACAGGTTCTCCGGATATGCCTAAAATACCTTATATATGGAATGATACACATGTTGATATTATGCTTTCATCTGATGAAAAAAATCGTGATCATGATATTAAAGAATTTGTGTATTTTATGAAAGCATTAGATATACAAGGTGTTGGACCTGGTATTATTACAAAGCTATATGATTCTGGTTTTGATACTATTAAAAAAATATTTAACATTAAATATGATGATATTATAAAAATAGATGGATTTAAAGAAAAAAGTGCAAATAATGTATTAAATGGATTATCAAAAATTCATAGCATTGATTGTCTAAATCTAATGGACGCTTCTAATGTATTCGGAAGAGGATATGGAGAAAGAAAACTTAAAATGATTACAGATAAATTTCCTTGTTTATTAAATTTTGATAAGGTTAATAGAGAAAAATCATTAAAACTTACTGTATCTGATTTAATAACTACAGATGGTATAGCTGAAATATCTGCTAAACTTTTTATAGATAATTTGCCAAAATTTTATGAGTTTTATGACGATCTTAATATTAAATGTAACAGCCCTATTGAGGTAGTTGAAAATAAAATTATAGCAAATAATTCTAATATAAATGGAAAAGGATTCCTTTTTACTGGATTTAGAAGCAAAGAACATGAAAAAATGATTACAGATTTGGGAGGTTTAATTAAAACAAGTATTAGTAAAAGCCTGGATTATCTAATAGTAGCAAATAAAGATACTGATAATACTAAAGTAAAAAAGGCACTGGAACTTGGTATTAAAATTATAGATATTAAAGACCTTGAAAAACTACTATTTTGAATAATATTAGAATAGTATAAATATATATAAGAATTATATATATTATATATATAATCAATCGTAACACAATAACATTATATAAATAATGTCTAAATTCCAAGAGAAGCTTAAAATCCAAAGACAAAACGAAGAAACTGCTAGAGCAGGGCTAAAATGGTCACCTGAAGAAGAAACAACTGTTCTTGACAGTTTATCATGTGGTAAAACAATGGCTGATCTAGCTCTTCAACTACAGAGAACAGAAGGAAGTATTCGCACACGTCTTTTTACAATTGTATGTAAGAAAATTGACAATGGAGATGCTCTTGAAGCATATTATTGTAATGAATATAATATATCAGCAGATGATATTGCTTCTTTTAGACAACTAAGAAAAGAAAGAGAAGAAAGAATGCAAAAAAGAATGCAAAATAAATCAGAATTTTCAGGAGATGTTTCTCAAAGATCAATTGTAAACAATATTAAATTTCTTAAAAAAGAAATTGATATGATTAAAAGAAACTTGAATATGCTTTAAAAATTGACATAAACTTTATTTTTATTTTTTATATAAAACTATATAAGATAATTATGAACAATAGTGAAAATATACGTAAAATTATTATAAATAATAATAAAAACGATATATTTTTAATAAAAAAAAATTTAATAGCTCTTTCTCGTTTAATGATATTTTATATGATAAAATTATTATACCAAAAGAAAAAATATCAAGTCCTTATAATATTTTACAAAATATATCAATATTAGATGATATACTTGATATTTCAGAATTAAAAAATAATAAACTTATAATAAATAAAAATAAATTTTTAATAAAAAATAGATCATTGTCATGTGATTCTTTATTAAATTATTATAATATTAAAGATTCTATGTATAGAAAAAATTATAATAATTATTTAGCATTTCATAATATCATACAAAAATAATTATAAATTACTATATTAGAAGAAAAATAATGAGACCATATAAATCACTTTCATTTAGTCCAAGTAAAAAATTAAAAGATTCTGATAGAAAATCATCAAGAGCAAGATCATTACAATCTTTAAAAACATACACTATATCAAAAGAAAAAAAATTAAAATATCTTTATAAATTTTTTAATAAAGAAGATTTAAAATTAGAAAAATCCAATAAATATAAATTTGAATTAATAAAATTACCAATAAATTATTATTTATGGAAAGGTATTGGTAAAGGTATGAAATATGACCCTACTATTAATACAGATGGATTTTTTGCTAGTAAAGAAACAGCATCTTATTATGGAACACATCCTAGTATAAGAGGAACTGATTTACAATTTAAAATTATAAAAGAATTAAAATTAATTGATATTGGAAGTCTTAATAATATGAAAATAATTTGGAATATAATTGATAATATATCATTAAATAACATAAATGATAGAAATAATAAATTATATAAATATATTAAAGATAATTATTTAGTTGATAATAAAAAATTAAGTTATAATTCGGATATAAAAGATCCTAAAGTATTACCAGATATAGCATATTTATATAAAATGTTATTAGTAGAAACATGTGTAAATTATGATAGATCTCCAAATACTAAAATAAAATTTCCTACAAAATGTATTAGAAAATCAGATGAGGTTTATGATAAAAAATTAATAGATTTTATTAAATCTATTGATGATAATATAGATGGATGGATTCATTTTAATACTGAAGATTTTCATGATGAAATAATGATATTTGATGTAAATAAACATCTTAAATATATAGATTATCACATTATTTAATAATAAAAATATTTATGATATTTGTACATAAATAAAAAATGATATATTTATATAAAGTAGTTATTATATATATTATGACTTTAAGATATTTAATATTATTATTACTATCTTGTATTTCAGAATCTTATATTTCAAACGTATATAATATTATACCAAAAAGGTCTTTAATAACAATTTTAAAATATAAAAAAACTTTAGTAAAAAATAAAGATTTACGATTTATTAATAATATTATAGATAATAGCTATGATAATCCAAGTATCAATAATAAATTAGTTAAAAATACTGTTGTATATGATAATAATATTAAAAATATATCATCTATTACTTTAAAAAATATTTATATAAATACAACTGATATTAAAAATATTAGAATATATAGTAAAAATGATATTATAAATATTCATCTTGATAATAATAAAAATATAAAAAAAGAAGATATTGATATTATTACACCAGAAGCACTTTTAAATCTTATATTAGTATTATTTAAAATTTATACTAATTAAATAAAATTATATTATGTAATTGTGCAAAAAATGATGTTTTATTTTTATTTATATACATTGTATTAACATTATAAATAATGGACGATGATATATGGAATATGTTTGATGAGATAAAAGAAGAACTTACAATAGAAGAAAAAATAGAAGAAGAAAAAATTAAATGTAATTGCGGTAGTAATAAAATTACAATAGAAGATAGTATGCAAATATGTGGCGACTGTAGTGCTATATTAGGAAAAATAATTGATAATACGGCTGAATGGAGATATTACGGGTGTGAAGATAATAGAGAAGGTGATCCATCTCGTTGTGGATTACCTACTAATAATCTTTTACCTAAATCATCAATAGGTTCTATGATAGGAGGTAGTTATAGAGATAATATAGATATTAGAAGAATTCGTATGTTTCAGATGTGGAATAGTATGCCATATGATGAAAGGACTTTATGGAATGTTTTTGATAAACTTACATCTAATACTATAAATAATGGAATACCTCAAAAAGTTATTGATGATGCTAAAGTTCTTTATAAACGTGCATCAGAGAAAAAAATATCAAGAGGTGATAATAAAGAGGGTTTAATTGCATCTTGTATTTATCATTCGTGTCTTCTTAATAATATACCTAGAAGTTCTAAAGATATTGCCACAATGTTTAATATTAGTCCTGTTATACTAAATAAAGGAAATTCGCGTTTTCAAACATTATTACAAATAAATGTTTCTTCACCGGGACCAATTGATTTTATTTCACAATTCGGTAATAGTCTCAATATATCTATTAATGATATTGAAAATTGTAAACATCTGGTTCATTTTATAGAGAAAAATGAGATTATGAGTGATAATTCACCAACGTCATCAGCTGCAGGTATTCTATATTACTATTCAATATTAAATAATTTAGGATATACAAAAAAACAATTTTCAGAAGTATGTAAAGTATCTGAAGTTACTATTATAAAATGTTATAAAACTATAAATAAATATAATGATTATATTATAAAAAATAAAGAACAAATATTTACTATTTAAGCTAAATGTCCCATCGCAATATATATAATAACACTATCTATATTTTTAGTAATAATATAATCTAATAATTTAGATACAAATATATATACTCTATATTTTGTTATAGTATAATAACTAAAAATAGGTATAGTATCTATATGAATAAAAATATTTTCCAACCATTGTAAAATACCTATATTTAATTTACTATATGTTATTATATATTTTTCAAAATATCTTTTATTTATAAAATAATTTGATTTATGATTATATATATAATCATAAATATCTTCTTTTTTTATTATATATTCTTTACCATAATTGATTATGTTTTTAATATAAAAAGTATAATATGATTTATATAAATTTTTAATATAATTTTTAAATAATATTTGTTCTTCTTTTGTAAATATTTTTTTATGATCGTTTATCAAAAATGTGTATAATATATGATTTGTTAAATCAGTATTACTTGAATTGTAATATTTTAATTTTTTTTCAAAGTCTTTGTAATTTATACTCGCATTATATTTAATACGATTTATTAATAACATATCTTTATTAAGTTATGTTATTTAAAGTATATATTATTATTTTATAAAGAAATATAAGGTTTTATAAATAATTATAATATATTTTAAAAAAGTACATAATTTTATTTTATAAATTTTTAGAATAATTTAATATATTTTGCAAAATAAATAAATTATGTACTCTGTGTAATGTCTTTAAGTATAGTCGCCTACGGCTCCGGCGACCCTTTGTATGATCGTTTTAGTATGACATAGTATATATGATATTAAATAGAAGTAAGATATATGATAGTATTGTTAGGAAGAGTACATAATTTATTTATTTTGCAAAATATATTAAACTATTCTAAAAATCTGTAAAATAAAATTATGTACTCTTTCTCTAACGCATATAAATAATATTACATATAACATTTTAATATATTAAAGAAAGATGAATAAATGCGAAGAACTTTATTCATCTATTACAAATGGTGATGTTAAAGAAAGTATAGTAATAGTAACTAACTTTTTACTGACATCTTTAAATAATATAGATCTTCTAGAAAATACATTAATAAACATATGTAGTTATATTGGTTCATTTATTTCAATATATGATGTTAAAAAATGGATAGATTTATTAAATAATACTAGGACATTATTAGAAAATGAAACATTTGTTATAAAAGACGTTTATAATGTTATTACAAAGATGTGTATTTTATGCGATATTTATAATAAATATCCTATTACTAAATGTGGTACAATGACTCTTAAATCATTAAAAGAAAAAGTCACTCCTGTATTTCAAAAAACAAATATGAAACTTTCTAGCAATGGTTTAATGCGTTTTAGTGATATTATTCCTCCACATGATAATGAATATTATCACGAAGCTATAAGAATTATTTCTGTAATAATTTTTTATATTAAAACTGTTGATAACGTTTCACATGATGATGGCAATAAACTAACAGATATATCAAATATGCTAAGAAATGTATTAGATTATATTTTGAGAACTAAATTTAAATTTGAAACAAAATTTAATTCATTAGATAGTGACAATGCATGGTTTATATGGGGTGTTTTTATTATTTTATATAATGAATCTTTTATTGATGACAGTTATTGGCTTTATAAAAATAATTATAAAAAGAAAGATAAACAAAAAAGATTAGGATTATTATGGGGAACTGCTATTTCAATTATATATAGTCACAAAAAAAATATATCTAAGGGGTGGAATACTAAAGAAGAAAATGTTATAAAACGTATTGATGAGCTTTCTATATCTCTTTATAATGATATTAGAAAAGATCTAATAAATTCTGGAATTATTGAAGATAATTTTGTTACTAATAAAACAGTGAAAGAAAATTATGATACAGACGGTATAGAACATATTATAAATTATTATCCAAAAATAAATAACGATTTAATATATAGATCTACTATTGAACAACCGCAATTATTACAAGGACAAAAAGAAAATAATATTATAAAATATATCAATTATAAATAAAAATTGATATAAATATTTATTATTAAAATATTAACAAAGCAACAATAAAATGTTAAACAACTTTTATTTTGATGAGATCGATTCACCTATTAAAGCTTATATTTTAGGAATTATCATTTATAATATGAAAAAAGATGGTGAAAATATTATTGTAGAAAGTATTATTAAAAACAATGATATTTTGAATGAATTAAATAAAATTGGAGAATGTAATTACATAAATGATAATACTTTAAATATTTTTATCACATCTGAAAATATCCTTAAAAAAATTAAAAGTTATATTAATTTTAATTCAATTTGTGACTCAAAAATAGCTGATATTATTGATAATTTTAGTGATAATAGAATAAAAGAAGCTTTTGTAAAAGCTTATATTGAATGTTTTGGTGACATTATTACTGACAATAATGAAAGTTGTCTTTATATTACATATTATATTGAAGAAAATTCAGATCTTATTAAAAAATTGTTTAATATTCCTTTTACTATTAGAAAAAATCACAATCTTACTGTAGCTATTTATAATAATGTTAATATTATTGATTTTATGGGAATTATTTATAAAGATAAAATATATATTAATAATAATTTATATAATTGGTATTATAATATTATTAAAAATAACCAAAATGATACTATTAAAGTATTTAAAACAAATGAAAATGCTATAATTCCTTCTAAAAATAGAGTAAGTGATGCAGGATATGATATTACAGTTATTAAAGAGTCTAAAAAATTCAATGATAAGACAACACTTTATGATACTGGTATTAAATTAAATATTCCTAATGGATTTTATGTGGAAATTGTACCAAGAAGTTCTCTTAGTAAATCTGGTTATATGTTAGCAAATAGCATTGGTATTATTGATCAAAGTTATAGAGGCAATATTTTTGTTGCTCTTACAAAAATAAACGAATCTTCTGATGATATTAAATTACCATTCTGTTGTTGTCAAATGATTATTAGAAAACAAATATATTGTGATATTATAGAAAGTCTAGAAGATTTTAGTATTACTAATAGAAATGATGCTGGTTATGGAGATGCTTCTCTAAAATCTATTGTAAATTGCTAGATAAAATTAGAAATCTTATTAAGATGCTGTATATTATTATCAAAAATTTCTAAACCATAATTTAAAAATATACTATTTTTAGAATATGAATTACTACATAATAAAAAATATTGATTATATAGATTTTTTATTTTTTCTCTTATAATAATATTATTTACATTTGTATTCCATAAATATAATTCATTATTGTTTTGTTTATTTATAGGATATATTATATGAAGATCATTTAATATATTATTTCTAATATTTACATCATTTTCATAATCATTTTCTATATAATCATTTTTGATAATAGATAAAGATTTTAAAATATCAAAAGTATTTAAATTATATTGAGTTATGTTATTTAAAATATTATATTGATCATCATTCCAGAATGTAAATTTAATTAAATTTTTCTTAGATATAGTAGCTACTAAAATATCACTAGTATATATTATATTATTAAGTATAAATTTTTTATTAATATATTTGAAACTTTTAACATTTGTATTATTTATAAGCGAAGCCCCTTTATTTATTAAATAATCTGTCATTCTATTAATAAGTACTTCTATGTTATCATGTAATTTATAAAAATTGTTATTACATACTTCTGTTATGAACATTTCAATAAAATCAACAGAATTTATTACATCAAAAAAAGATGTAAGACCTTGAAAATTATTGGTATAATTTTTAAAATCTTTTAAAACTTGTTTTGATAATATTTTTTCACATAATTCATTAAATGTCAATGATAATAAGATTTTTTTTGGTATAATTTTACTTTTATTTATAATTGTCATTATAAATGATAACAAATTATTATTTTTATTAAAATTATATTTACTATATTTTATATTAAATCGTTTCAATAAATTAATATATATATTATGATTTTTATTAAAAAATGTAAAATTATTATTTTTAATATTACCAAACTTCTTTTTCTTTTCTATAATGGTAACATTATAACCCATATCAATACACCTAATAGCAATATATAAACCATTTATATCTCCCCCTAAAATTATTATATTTATATTCTTTTTCATTCATTGTTAAATATAAGATAAGATGTATTTATATCAATAAAAAAATTATATTCCAATTCTATTGCCTTTTATAAAAACTAAATCATATTCATCCCATAATATACCTCTATATTGTGGATACATTATATCATCATATAATTTAACATTTGATATTTTTTTTGTAAAATTAACATCATTGTATTGTTTCAATAAAGAACCAATATTTCCCCCCTTTTTAAGTATTTCTCTTGACATCCTAACTTCTTTATTATATATAGCATCTTCAAATGTTAAGCTATATTCAGTTATACTAAATATTTTACAAATTATTAAATATTCTAATGTTTCTTTTTCCATTGAAAAAATATATGATTGAACATGTGGATCTAATATATGAGGAAGAGTATTTATTGTACTTCCAAATAATTTAACATTATTTTGTAATCCATTTAGATATATATCAGTCCATTTTATATTCTTATCTCTTAAATATGGACCTGATACTGATGAATTAACAAATATGAATTTATCATAATTTTCATATAAATTATTATCTAATAGTCCATGACTCCAAGCACCAAAATCATAACCTATATTATCTCTAATAATTATTTTAACATAATCAGGAGCACTAAAATTAATATTTTTATTATTACAAATTATTATAAAATCTACTTTATCATCTTTAAAAATACAATTATTTATAAAATATTCTACTCTATTATTATAATTATGAAACACATATAATACTAGTGTTTTACTCATGTTTTATTAAATAAAAAATTAATTGTTTATATGCGTTTCTTATATTTATTTTTAAACATCTCTTATATATTAAATAATGGGTAATTCATCATCGCGCCAGTATACATATCAACAATATTATTCAGCAATGAAACAAAGTGGTAAAAAAATAGATCTTACTAATGTTGATATTAGAGATATTAATCCATATGAAGTATTTAATCTTTCTAAAAATTTTACTTGGAATGAATTAAAAGAATCTTATAAGGAGCTAGCATTATCTACTCATCCTGATAAAAACGGTGGCGATAATCAACTATTTAATATCGTGACGACATGCTTTAAAAAAATGGCTCAAGATTATAAAAATCGCGATAATGATAAGCCTCATCATGAACTCAAACAACAATCTAAACAGTATTATAATACACGTGAATCACATGATTCACAAGATATTGATAATAGATTAAAAGAAGTCCTTTTAGGTAACAAAAAAATAAGCAATGATATGTTTAATAAAACATTTGAACAATGTAAAATAGATGATGATGAAAATGACTTTGGTTATGGAAATATAATGGACAAATCTTCTAAAATTCGCGATGATATTAAGATAGATAGGCTTTTTTCAAAAGATAAAGTAGATAACGGCACTTTTAATAAAGTTTTTAATCAAAATGTTCCTGTTGCTAAAAGTTCTATTGTTAAATATAAAGAACCTGAACCATTGGTTCTTGCTAAATCCATGCAATTTACTGAATTAGGAGGCAAAAGACCAGATGACTATAGTAGTTCTGTTGAACAAAGATCATTAGCATATACCGACTATATGCGAGCATATGATGGTAATCGTTTTGTAGATGAAGACCTTATTAAAAACCGCAAGGAATTTAAGAGTGTTAAAGAATATGAAAAATACAGAGATAATAAATCTAAAAAAGAATTATCAAATAAAGAAAAAAAATATATGGAACAAAAAATACTAAAAGAAGAACAAGAAGAATTTAATCGCCTAGAAAGACTTAAAAAACATGATATTATGGCTGAAAAAGCTTATGAAAAAGCTAATAGATTGTTTTTACAGTAAATTACCATTATAGATAAGGTATTTCTGTAAATGAATAAATATAATTACTAAATAATTGATTTATAAAAAAAAATGATATTTGATCTTGAATACCACAATTTTGTATATGATTATACCATGTTTCATTAATTTCTATCATTTTAGTATGTTTCATATTTCTTATTAAAAAACCACAATCACTATGATTATCAATAGTATCTTTTAAACCGTTATTTATCTGATTATATATATATGATTTATATTTCTCACTTTCTAACCTATATCTTTCTTGTCCCATACTACAATTAAATTCATCCCATACTTTATTATTAATAAACCAATGTTTTCTTAATAATAAAGCATAATTTTCTTCTATAAAATATTTTATTATGAAAGTTTCTACAAATATTTCATTTATATTTGATAATTTACTATCAAAAAAACATACATAATCATAATCTTTTAATTCATTATATTTATGAGGCATAGATTTTACATGTTTTCCAATCATACAGCTTTCTATTAAATCATCATTTGTAGGTTTATTATCAAATATTCTAATCCATTTTGAATTTTTTAAATTTTCAAATATTGTTTTATTATTTGTGTAATAATAACATTTATATTTTGTTGATGGAATATTAGGAATTATAAATGCAGGATTATTATTACTACCGTAAAAACATGTATAAAATGCTAAATTAAAATCTTTCATTTATATAATTATATAAGAATATTTTTATGTAATTATATAAATGAAAGATTTTAATATTAAAAATTATACTGTTAACAATAATCCAGAGCATCATATAGATATTTATTTTAAAGATGAAGGACAAAAAGAAGTCTATTTATTTTGTAAAGATTTTATGAAGGATAACAATTTATTAAATGTTATTGATGTTGGTTGTGGAAGTGCTTATAAATTAGTAACATTTTTAAATGAATTCAATACTATTGGTATTGAAACAGAACCATGTTATTCATATTTAAAACAAACATATCCTAATTTTAAATGGTTATTAAGTGGAGAACAGGAAAAATCATTTAAATCATATGATGAATTAAATAATGCTGATGTTGTTATTTGTAGTGATGTTATAGAACATATTGTAAATCCAGATAATTTAATAGAATATTTATTATCGTTAAATTCAAAATATTATATTATTTCTACACCTTGTAGAGAAATATTATGTAATAATCAAAAATTTTCAGATAATTATAAAAAATCATGGAATGGACCACCTATTAATAATTGCCACGTAAGAGAATGGACTATGGAAGAATTTAAAGAATATATAAGCGAAAAATTTACAATAATGTCATCCTATTATTGTCAAAATCAAATAGAATGTCAATATCATTTATTAAAAGTAAAATATTAAAGATATAAAAATTAAAGATATAAAAATTAAAGATATAAAAAGATATAAAAAATATAATTCTTCTTTTATATATATAAATAGATATGAAAATTTTTTATGGTATTGAAAATAATAAATTAGATGTAACAGAAATATGCAATAAATTATTAAAAAAAAATGATATTATTACAATTCCAAAAGGTGATGGTAATAGGGCTTATTATTTTACTGATAAAAATCCTGGTTTGTTAAAATCAATATTTATTCATATTAATGATATAGAAACTAAATATAATGATTTAGTTGAAATAGAAATTAATACTCTTACAAATGAAGTAATAGAAAAAATTGATAATATTGATTTTAAATTACAATCAATCCATAAAAGATATAGACTTGATTTCGGTTCATTTCAAGAAGAATTACCAGAACAAAAAATGGCTGTTAAATTTTTAACAGGAAATGAAAAAGTATTAGAAATCGGTGGCAATATAGGTAGAAATACTATTGTAATAGCTGATATTTTAAATACAAATAATTTTGTAACACTTGAATCTGATTCAGATATAGCAAATCAATTGAAACACAATAGAGATATTAATAATATGTCATTTATTGTTGAAGAATCAGCATTATCTAAAAGAAAGCTTATTCAAAAAGTTTGGGAAACTATTCCAAGCGATGAATTACTTCCAGGGTATAAAATTGTAAATACAATTACTTGGCAAGAATTAAATAATAAATATAATATTATTTTTGATACACTTGTATTAGACTGTGAAGGAGCATTTTATTATATCTTACAAGATATGCCAGAAGTTTTAGATAATATTAATTTAATAATTATGGAAAATGATTATCATAATATAGAACATAAAAAATATATTGATAATGTTTTAAAAAATAAAGGGTTTAATGTAGTATATTCAGAAGCAGGTGGTTGGGGTTGTTGTTATAATAACTTTTTTGAAGTATGGAAATTAGCTTAATTATCCAATTAATCTTTCAATTTCATCTTTATTCTTCTCTGTATCATCCCAGCCATATTTAAATAATTTTTCTGATGTTTTATAATCACTATAAAAAATATTTGAAATATCAAAATTACGTCCCCACATTTTTCTATGAATATCTATACTAGGAATACCTTCTGTTTTAATATATTCTTTATTATCATATATACTTCCATCTATAAAATATTCACCTTTATATTTTTTACAAATTGATTTCCCTGATAAATATGGTATATATGAGCTACATGAACAATGTTCTATTAAATCTCCTATATTATCAAATTCACTTATTTTTACATTTTTAGGTATAATTTTATTAGTTATTTTTGTTGATATTATAGATAGTGGTAATGATTTTATAACATCAGGTTCTATATAATTATAACGTTTTGTAAGATTTATTGAAACCTTATCAATATAATTACCTAATTGTCTATTTAATCCTATTTTATAATCCTTTTCATCAACTATATAACTCCATATCTTTTCATAATCTGATAAATCATCTTCTAAACAATACATCAAAGATATCCATGCGCCTCCAGATATACCAGTTATTTTATATTCTGGTATGTTAATATTTTTCTTTATATAACCTAATACACCTAGACTATATGGTAAATACAAACCAGTTCCCAATACATTTATATTAACATATCCAGCAACTCGTGATTGCATTATATAAAATAATAATATATAAAATAATGTTTTCATTGTTATTTATATACTAGATTTATTTACTAGTCCATTTTAATTTTTCTTTAGCTAAATATTCTTTACGTCCTCTCATATATATGAAAAATTTCTTTACATTTTCTACATTGTTTTCTACAAAAAATACGTTTAATTTATCAACATATTTAATATCTGAGTTTATTAATATTAAAAGATTTAATGTTGGTTTAAACTTATCCGAAATAAACACTGGTTCATTAACCATCCACATATCATACATAGCTTTATATGTCTCATATGCTCTTGGTAATGTCTCTGTTACCGCATTATCATAAGTAATTACTATATTATCATTGTCTATAACTATGTCAGTAATAGTATTGCTTAAATTTTCCATTACACTCCTTTATATTTATTAACATATATTTTTATATAGTATTATTATAATGAGTTCAAAATTTGATTTAACAAAATATTTAGAAAAAATAGATGATATTATAAAAAATATTCTAAAAAAATCTGTTAAAAACAAACTAACATATGATATATTAGATACAAAAAAAACAATTAAATATAAAATAATTTCTCTAAAAGAAAAACAAAGACTTATGAAAATAGGTCTTATATGGCAAGAAGTCCTAGGTAATTATGATAAATATGAAGATTTAGGCATTGGACACGAAACAGGTTTAGATATTATATCGCGCTCTAAAAAAATTATTATTGAACTTAAAAATAGAACAAATACTGATAATGCTTCTTCAAAAAAAGCTAATTTGGATAAATTAGCAAAATTTAAAAAATTACATCCAGAATATACATGTATTTATGGAAATATAAATGATACTACGGAACTTAAAACTGATATGGGTAATATTAAAGATATAATTCATGACGGAGTAGAAATAAAACATTATATTGGTATGGCGCTTATAAGAATGATTTTAGAAGAAAATACTGATTTAATAATAAATTTTATGAAAGAATGTATAGATAAATATTTAGATTAGAGATTCTTTTAATGCTAATCCAATGTAATAAGCTAGTTTTACAGGAACAGCATTACCTATTTGTTTATATTGAGATGATATACTTCCTACAAATTCATAACTATCATCAAATGTTTGTATTCTAGAATATTCTTTTAATGTAAGAGGGCGTTCTTCTAAAGGATGGCATCTTTCTGTTTGTTTTTGTGAAGGAGTACATAATAATGTAAGAGAAGGTTTTTCCATGGAAAGTCTATATAATATTCCTCTTTTTCCTCCTCCTGATAAATAACTATTTCCTAAATATTTTTTCTGTTCGTCTATTGGTAAATTAATCCAACACCCTCCTTGTGGTATAAGTTTAAATAGGTTTATTTTCTCATTACTATAACTATTGCCAGGTGAATTAGGCACATCATTTAGCACATCTTTTAATAATACCTTATTTTCTTTATTTTCAGGAAATGTAAAAGTTATATTTTTGCTTTTTAAAGTACCTATTATAAAAACTCTCTCACGCTTTTGTGGTACTTCATAATCAAACGCATTCAATACTTTATATTGAACATCATATAAATTATTTTTATTTAAATATTCAATAATTGATAATAATGTTTTACCTTTATTATGCGATAATAATCCTTTAACGTTTTCTATCATAAATATTTTAGGTCTAATAGTATTTATCATATCTCCAAATTTATACATTAATTCTCCTCGTGGATCATCTAGTCCTTTTCTTAATCCAGACTGAGAATAAGATTGACAAGGAACACCGCCTGTTAATAAATCTACATTATCTATATAATCTGTTAATACTAATTTGTCCATTGAACAACATATTATATTGGCTCCTTCATGATTTTTTTTTAATGTATTACAACAATCTTTATTAGTATCATTTAATAATAATGGTGTAAAACCTGCATTAATTAAACCAGAACTTAAACCTCCGCAACCAGCACATACTTCTATAAATGTAGGACTGTGACTTGTCATAATTTATATATATTATTATTCTATCATTTTTTATATAGTATTATTATAATATGGATAATAAATCATATGATATAGTTATTGTAGGTGCTGGACCAACTGGGCTTGCATTAGCACAGTGTTTAAGTAATATAAAAGGTAAAAAAATACTTATAGTAGATCGTGAAAAAACAATTGGAGGATGTCATCGTGTTATTAGAGATAAGGAAGGACTTTTTACAGAACATGGACCTCGTATATATATTTCAAATTATAAAAATGTTTTTTCTTTAATTGATGAAATGGGACTAAAATTAAATGATGTATTTACATCATATAGATATGGTATTATTGACCTTTTATTTTCTAATATTCTTCCTAATATTACTTTTAATGAAATTATTATATTAATTTTAGACTTTGTTTATTATATGTATGATAATAAATATGGGATAGATATTAATTATGAAGAACATTTAAAGAAAAATAATGTTTCTGATAAATTAATAGATATTTTAGATAGGTTGTTTAGATTTTTAGATGGTGCAACAATATCTAAATATTCTTTAAATAAAGTACAAGAAATTTTTAATATTGCGACTTTTATTAGTATTTATCAACCTATAAAACCATTAGATAAGGGTCTTTTTAATTATTGGAAAGGCTTTTTAGAAAAAAAGGGCGTTGATTTCTTATTAGAAACAAATATTGAAAAAATAAATTATGAAAATGGTAAAATAGTTTCTATAAATGCTAATAATAATAAAATATTATTAGATAAACTTATACTTGCTGTTCCTCCACCAAGTATATCAAAAATATTAGAAAATAATGACAAAAATATTAAGAATTGTTTTGGTAATTTAGAATCTTTTAAAAAATGGTCTGAAAAAACAGAATATATTGAATATATATCTATTACATATCATTTTATAAATGATATAGATATTCCCGATGTTAGCGGTGCTACAGTTGATACAGATTGGGGTATAGTATGTATATATTTATCAAATTATATGAAAGATATTGAAAATAACTATAAAAATATTTTAAGTATTGCTATTACTATAACAGATAGAAAAAGTACATTTATAAATAAAACAGCTAATGAATGTAATGAAAAAGAATTGTTTGATGAAGTTTATAGACAGCTTAAAGTAAGTATTTATCCTAAATTATCTAATAATTATACAGCTGTTATAAATCCTAATAATTATTATAAAAATGGTAAATGGAATTGTAAAGATGAAGCATATTTTAATACTTATGGAACTAAATATATAAAAAGTACAAGCGATACTATTTCTAATATATATAACGCTGGTTCGCATAATGGAAACAGTTTTATAAATTATACAACAATGGAAAGTGCTGTTTCAAATGGTATAACTTTAGCTACTAATTTATATCCTGAATTAAAAGATAAATATAAATTAAAAACATTTCTAACTTTAATAGATTATTTATTCTATTTATTTATTATTATAATTGTAATGATAATAATGTATTTAATAATTTATAATTATAATTAAATCATTCTATCAATATCATCATCTACATCATAATAATCATCTGAAGATTCATTTTCTGATTCATATTTATGAATTATACCATTTATAATATCTTCAATTTCTGCTTCTGTTATATTAATATTCATAGTAAAATTAGGAGAACAATATAATTCACCATTAGGATAATCCATTTTAGTAGGATAATCATTTACAATTGTTACATCAACATTAATTAATGATAATAAGAACTCAATTTTATTTCTTTCTACAAAATTATTAATATAAAAAACACCTTTTTTATTATCATATTCTACAATAATTCTATCAGAATTTGATGATATATATATTTTTTGTATACTAAATAAAATAAGAAATAAATTATCAAATGTTAAACGAGGTATTGGTATTGGTTTTGGTATAGGTTTTGGCATAGGTTTTGGTATTTTATTTTGCGCATATATTGGTATTGGTTTTGGTAATAATACTGTGTTATTTTTTTCATAATAAGACGCATTCTCAATATTTTCTAAATAACTACATTTCAAAGATGTTAATGGTTTATTAAATGATGGTTTATATAATAATGGTCTCATATTATTTGAAAGTTTTAATATAGAATATGTATTCATAAAAGAATCTGTTATTGTAATAGTAGCTAATAATATTATTTTAATTATATTCATTTATTATAATTATATAATATGATAATTTTATATGTATAAAAAAGTACATAATTTTTATTTTTATAAAAATATATTAAATTACTCTAAAAATCTAAAAAAATAAAATTATGTACTCTTTGAGCTCTCTTAGTATTCTAAAGATCGTACATATATATTATCGTCAATAATTTCTAAATAATTATAATTATTATTATCAAAAGAAGTCTTTAACATTTGATCTAAATACCATACTTTATTTTTAAGATATATATTTTCTGTTTCACTATGTCCCACAAACATATATTCAATATCAAGATTATGTAAAATTTCCTTTGTATCTAAATCCTTCCGTATATATAATATACTATCTGTTGTATTAAGAATCAAATAATTTAAAACTTTTGTTTCATCTAATGTTAACTCTATATTCATTACATACTTTTTCCAAATAGTATTAAGATTTTCTATTTTCATTTTGAACATATTTAAAATTTCATAATGAGACTTTGTAAATCCTCCGTGACAAAAAATATAATTATAAAATTTAAATAAAACTGGTCTATCTGCTATTATTTTTCTAATTTCCGACTTATTTCTTATTTTATCAATATTCATTAATTCGTGATTTCCTATTAAAGATACTACGTCACTCTTGTGTTTTCTAGATTCTTTTTTAAGATAGTCAGTATAATATGTTAATTTAAAATGGTGTTTATCTGATATATCATGTTTATCAATTGCCTTTCTATCTATTTGATCACCCAATTGTACTAATAAAGTATTATTAGTTATCCAAACATTATTTTTATCAATTATTTCAGCGTTTTGTAAAATTTTATTGAATCTATCATAATCGCTATGAATATCTGCAACAATTATTATACGGTTTATTAATATATTATTTATCTTATATTTAATATTATTTGAAATATTATAATTAGATAATTGAGTGTTTTGTAATATAGATATTGGTAATGATAAACTATTACAAAATATAGAAAATAATACTAATATTTTCTTAATCATTTTACTAATATATAATATATAAAATCTTATATAAATAATATTACATAATAGATAAATAGATAATGTCAATAAATATTGGCTATTTGGGTAATAATTATGGAACAAATAATATTGGTTCTATGGATAATAGATTAGTTATTAATACTTATAATACATCTAATTCTATAAATATTAATACTAATCCAAATTCTACATCAAACGCTGTAATAAATTATAAAAATCTATATAAAACAGGTGTTATAGATAATAATTATGTTATTCAAAATTCAAGTAATGACAATGCTTTTATTTTATCAAACTCTAATATAAATATTAATAAAAATACTAATTTTAATAATGATATTTCATGTAAATTACAATTAAATACTAGTAATGATACTTTTAATATTACTAGTAATATAAATATATATCTATATAAAAATAATAATTTTAGTTGTTACGATAAAGATATAAATAATCCTAATTTTATATTTAATAACAATTTTTTTAAAATATATAAAGATACTTATTTTGAAGAAAACTTATATGTAAATAGTATTAAACCTACTACTACAACCGGTTTAATTAATATTTATAATGCTAATTTAATTGGTGCTAAAATTGAATCAACAGATGTTATTAGATTTTCTATTAATGGTGAAAAAGCAGTACCTATTACAGGACAATCGTTTATAATTAATAGATATTATAATTCAAGTAATATATTAGAAGTTAATAGTATTAATTTTAATGAAAACACTTCATCAAATACTTATTATAATGAGCCTATTTTTAAACATTTTGCTTTAGATAATAATGGTATGGTAAGTATTGGTTCTAAACCACCAGACGCACCATTATCTATATCTGCAAATTATTATGATAATCCTTATATATTTAAATATACAGGAACACAACTTAGTGACACTTTTAATATTAGCAAAGATGCTAATGTAGGTATAGGTACTACAAATCCAATGGGTATTTTACATATAAATCGCAACGATGATAAATATGATTATACAACTTCTAACTTATCATATAATAGTGTAAGAAATTTACCATTAATAAAACTTAATATAGATTATGATATTACAAAAAATATTATTACTAGTTCAAATAATGATATAATTATTAATAGTAGTAATATTATAGCTCTAAATACATATAGTTATTCTTATATTCCTATTAATATTGAAAAAGAAATATTTAACAATACATCACAATTAGTTAATAATATTTACATATTAAATAATGAATTGAACAATATTATAAATAATGATATAACAAATTTATCTTCAAATATAATTTATAAAACATATACTTTAAATAACTTTATTTCAAGTAATTTATTTAAGTATAAAATTGCAAATACATATATTAATTTTAATTATAAAAATAATATATATTATCCTAATAATACATATTTATTAGATTACATAGAAGATAATTATTATAGTATTCTTTATAATAATATAATTTATGATAATATATATAGATATAAATCTATTCATACTTATAATCATGGTATAATTATTTTATCAAAAGATACATATAATGAAGGCAAATATAATACTCCATCATATTTTAAAAATAATATTAATAATTTTACTAAATCAACATCAAATTTTTTTATATCTACATTGACATATTCAAACGAAGATGTCAATGGATCTAATATAAATCTATATGATGATGTAAATTTTAATTTAAATATTTATATAGAAAAAAATAAAATTCATAAAACTTCTTATATTACTTCTAATATTATAATACCATCTCCAGCACCAGATTTCTTATATTTAACAAGTAATAATGAATACAAAGCTTCTATATCACATAATGGTACATTATCATTAGGTACTAAATGTCCTTTAAATAAAAATAATTATATCTTATATATTCCTGAAAAAACAGGTTATATAAATAATATTGAAACTAATTCAATTACAACTAGTAATTCTTCAATAATTTTTAATAATAAAAATATATCATCTATAAATAATATCACTTCATTATCTACTAATATAACAAATGGAATAATTGATAATATTTATTCAAGTAATATTATAATTTATAATCAACTAAGTATTAAAAATATTACTATGAATAGTTCAAATGTTCATCTTACAAATAAATTATCAATTAGTAGCGATCCATTAGATACTAATAGTATTTTAAGAGATCAATCCGCATTAATGAAAATAACACTTACTAGTAATATTTTAATTGAAGATAGTATCTTTAAGAATACTAATGGAATAGTTATTACTAATAATAATATTGATACTGTATTATCTTCTAATATTAACCCTTCAATCTCAATTTATGGTAAAGACGGTTCATATCCTTTAATCAAATTATCTAAAAATAATATAATAAATTCTTCAGGAACATATACTGTAGATAATACATTAAATAATTATTTTATAAGGTTAGCAACTAAAACATATTATAATGGAGGAATATCATATTTAGATCATTTTGAAATATGTTGTGATAATATAAGAGATACCCCTAATAAGACTTCTTATTATAATGATATTAATACAAAAAGAAAAGATACAAATATACTTCCTAGTTTTATTAAACATGTTAAAGATTTCAATATGTTATGTTTTGGAGAATTAAATAATATTTGTATAAAATGTGATAATGCTTTTAGTGATATATATTCTGTTTTACAAACAGAACCTAAATTAGATACTTTTACAAATAGTACAAATAAAATATCTTTAGGAATTCCATTTAAAGATAAATTAGCATTTGCTAATAATAATCAAAATGATTTTGAAGATTGGGTTGAAATATTTAATAATAAAATTTGCAAAGCTCCAAAAAATATAAGTGATGTAGTATTTTATAATAAATATAACAGCAATATGCTTAATATTTTTGGTAATACAGGTATTTGGAGTATTTCTGGTAATAATATATTAAAAACTAAAATGAATGTTGATAATTCTTATAATGATATTGGATGTGAAATAGTAATCGGTAATGATAATAATTTATTAAATGCTAATACTAATTTAAATGTATATGGAGGTATTATATCCGTGTATCCTATTAAAACATATGCTAGTGAAAATATAATGAATGGTATAGTAGATATAAATAGTTTATATGGTAGTGTAGAAATAGTTAATAAAATAAAAAATATTAAAGGATATTCATATTATAGAAATAATCCAACTATACGTGAATTTGGACTTAAAGCAGAAGAAGTTCAAGAACAATTTCCTCAACTTATTAGCGAACATAATGATAAATTAACAATACAATATGGTAATATGACAGCGGTATTAGTTGAAGCAATAAAAGAATTAAGTGATAAATTAGACGCTATTAATACAAGATTAACAAATATCGAAGCTAGTATATAATAATAAATCTAGAATTTAATATGTTTTTTATATGTAACTTTATTTTTAGCTATTTTAGCCTTATCTATTTGTTTTTTTGACAACTCTTTATACGTTTTAGGAGTGTTTTTTGTTACTCTTTTTTCTGGACGACACAAAGGATATTGTTCTTTACTATTTGAAGATTTTCTACCACATTTTTCATATCCTATAATCTTCCCTGATTTAGATTTTATAGGTTTGTTTAGATTTACCCAATTTTCTTTATACCATCTCAATAATCCTCTTGATTTATTTACAGTACCTAAATATTCACCGCCTCTTTTTTTATATTCTTTAACTATCCAACTAGATCTATATATACTAGATGGTGCTAAGAACTTTTTATTAGCAAGTGCGACAATTTGATCATATAGTTTTTTATTAGTAGGAACAGGACGTTTATTATTCATATATAGTTATCTAAAAATATATAAGATGTTTTATATTATTGAGAACTATATACAATCATATAAGCATCTCTATTAGCTGATAAATTATTTTCAAAAGTTTCTTCTGATATTTCTTTAATATTTAAATCATCGTATAATAAAATTTTATTATCAGATTTACATAATGAACAATAATGACCACCATTAAGAATACCATAATGAAGTCCTAAAGATGATATTGAGTAATTTTTATCTATTGTAGTGTCTTCTAATACTGATCCTGATTTAAAACAGAGTTTTTTATTAATAAAAATTTTGCTATTATTTTTAATATTTACGTCTTTAAATCTTTTTACAATTAAAAATAGTATATTAGGTAATTTCCATATCTTTATAGTCTTTGTATATTCTGTATTATTATTACATTTATCACATTTCCATCCATCGCATCTAGTTTCTTCTTTTAAAAAGTTCTTTATCATACTTGTTATAGAAGAATCAGTGTCTATAATATCAAGTTGTATACTTGTAAATGGTTCAAAATTATATAATGAATTATTACATTCATTACATTTTATTATATTTAAATAAAAACCTTGTAACATTTCTGTCCACATTGATATTTTATTATTATTAAATTTACGCATTACATAATCATATTTATTACGAATACGATCTCCTGTTAAAATATTTTTAAAATCTTTTTTATTATTACATATGATACCGTCTGATATATCAATTTCATTTGTGTGATTAATATTTGATAGTTTTTTATAGCATTTATCAGATGTGTTTATTTCATCTTGAATTTTATCAAATAAAAATATCCATAATTCACCTATATCAATCTGCTCACCTCTTTCAAATATTGTAAGATGTTTATAAAGATTTTCTATAAATTTATTAGGAGAAAGTGATACATTTTTATTATACATTAAATCAATAATTTCTCTTAAATTACCTAAAAGAGTATCATCATTTATATTTTTAAGAGTATCTGATAGAATATAGTCGCGTAGTATTGGTTCTCTTGTTATAATTTGTATTAAACTATTAACAGCACACGTAGCACCTAAATTAGCAAGTCCTTGCATTTATTTATAATATTTTTATTTTTTTATATATCATTTATATAGAATTACAATGTACAATCTATATATTTTATTTATTAGTATTATTTCAATTATTATAAATATATTAGGATTTGTGTGGATTAAAAATCTTGAAGATATCTCATGTGAATGTTCAGAAAATTGGATGAGAGACTATATTAAATATTTTTTAATTACTTATTTTGTAGTTAATATTATAAATTTACTATTAAGTATTTATATTAATAGTATTAAAAATAAAGAAAAAGTTTTAATGAATTTAATAAAGAATCCTATATATATTATGTGGAATGTTTTTGTAATGTTATATTTATTTGCAGCTTTCAGTAATATTTTTATAGTTATAAATTATATTAAAAAACTTAAAGAAATTAACTGTCAATGTAGTGAAGATATTAAAAGAGAAATTTATTGGTATTATAATATAATTATCGCTTCTATTATTGCTTTATTTATATTATTATCATTATTTCAAGGTATATTTACTGTTGTTTTTCGTAAATATGTTTAAAAATAATAATTTATAAGATTAATTTATTTAATCTACATCATTCATATCTGATTTATTTTTTTCAGCTTCTGCTTTAGCAAATGCTTCTTTCGCAAATTCTTGTGAAAATCCCTCTGGTTGTGTTCCATTAAATTGTACTCCTTGTGACGGATCGCCACCTGATTGTTGGGCGTATAGTTTTTGCATAATCGGATTTACTTTGGTTTCATATTCTTTTTGTTTATTTTTATATGTTTCTGTTGTTTCTTTAGTATTATCATCCATCCATTTAAGTCCTTCTTCAATGATAGGATCTAGTTCTTTTTTAACTTCATCAAAAATAGGAGGGGAATCATCTTTCTTTATCATAGAATTTTTGAGATTATATAGGTAATTCTCTAGTCCATTCTTGGCTTCAATATTTTCTTTTAGTTTTTCGTCTTCTTCTTTAAACTGTTCTGCTTTTTTAATCATTTCATCAATATCTTCTTTTGATAGACGACCTTTATCATTTGTAATAGTAACTTTATTTGATTTACCTGTACTCTTATCAGCAGCGCTAATATTCATAATTCCATTAGCATCAATATCAAAAGATACTTCAATTTGAGGTACTCCTCTGGGAGCAGGTGGAATACCATCAAGATGGAAATTACCAAGCATATTATTATCTTTTGTAAACTGTCTTTCTCCTTCATAAATCTTAATATCTACACCTGGTTGATTATCTTGATATGTTGAAAAAACCTGTGATTTCTTTGTGGGAATTGTAGTATTTCTTTCAATAATCTTTGTCATTACTCCGCCAGATGTTTCAATGCCAAGTGATAGAGGAGCTACATCAAGAAGAAGAAGATCATTTGTTTTAGCATTACCTTGTCCTGTTAAAATAGCCGCTTGTACAGCTGCACCATAAGCAACGGCTTCATCAGGGTTTAGAGTTTTGTTTAGTGATTTTCCATTGAAATAACTTGATAGAAGTTCTTGTACTCTTGGAATACGTGTTGTACCTCCTACAAGTACGATTTCATGAATATCTGATTTAGATAGTTTAGCATCTAGAAGAAGTCTGTCAATTGGTTTAATAGTTCTTTGAAATACTTCCTCTGTTAGCTGCTCAAATTTAGCACGACTAATGGATGAAGTATAATCTACTCCATCCATTAGCGAATCTACTTCTACTGTAGTAGTAGTAGATGATGAAAGGTTTTTCTTAGCCTTTTCAGCAGCAATATTAAGGCGTTTTAGTGCCCTAGCATTCTTTTTAACATCTTTTTTAAATCTTTTCTTAATATCTTCACAAAGATAATCTACAATAAGATTATCAATGTCAGAACCTCCTAAATGTGTATCTCCGCCTGTTGCTTTAACTTCAAAGATACCACCATCAAGGGTTAGAATTGATACATCGTGTGTTCCCAAACACGACATTATTACCATAATAGCATTTAACTATTATTTCTCATACTTTCATATGAGATTAGACTATATCTTATTTAGATTTGTTTTTATTGTTTTTAATGTATTAATCCATGTATCAGGTGTTATTAAATAATATTCTTTATAATTCCCATTTTTTATTGATTCTTTTACTGCATTTATTTTTGCTTCATTCTTACCACTTTTAATATCGTTCTTATACCAAATGTGATTATCCTTTATTTCTATTAATAAGTCATTTATCATAAAATCTACTTTATATTTTCTTTCTATATTTAGAAATGTATATGATATTATTGGTCCATTTTTAACAATTATAGAATTGTTATTACACCAGTTGATAAATTTTAATTCCAATTTAGATTGATATAATACTATATCATTAATGCAATTTTTAGTTGTTCTAATTTTAAATGTCTTATTACATAATGTACAAGAAGAACATAATATCTTATAACAATTCTTATATTTCTCTAATGTTTTAGCACGCCAATTATTATTACAATTATCACATCGTAATATAGGTTGATTTGCTTTAATTATTAGATTATTTTTATTATCATAAAATATACTTGAAAATAGCATCTGGTTGTTTGTTTTAAATACAGACCAGTATTCTAAATCTTCTATTTTATATTTTCCATTTTGGAGACTTATTATATTTTTAGAAATTCTATTATAATCTTCATTTGTTAAATGATAAGAATAGTAGTTATCTTTAAAATCGTCATCATATTCATCAAATAATTTATCACTCTCTTCTTTTTGTTCTTTTAAAGATAATGATTGAATTGGTGTTTCTTTAACACTTCTTGTATCTTTATTATCTAAAGTTGACAAATAGTAAGAATTATTTAATCTTTTTGTTTCATCTTTATTAACACATAGACTACATCTGTAAGAACATTTATTTATCTTTCTTAAGAATTGAGTTGTTCCTACAATATGTATTGATTCACATGTCACACATTTATATTTAATATTAAATGTATCTTTCTTTGACAGATGTTTATCATTTAATGTGATATGATAAATGCTATTTTTTTTTGATGAATATTTATTACATGAAAATTCTAATTTTATGTTTTTAATTTCAATTGGGATATTATCTTTTCTTATTTCTATTATATTATTTAATATTTTTAACCTTTCATCCATTATATGTTATATATAATATATGATGTATGTTTATATTGATTATCATTTTTTTCAAATCTAAACGCTGGCATTCGTGGATATTTATGGTATCATAATTAATTACTAACCTTACTTTATCTAGTCGTTGAACCGTCTTGTTATCACTAACAAGCTTGGCTGCTGATTGTCCATTTTGGATATTTGTTTAAACAAATTATCTTTTATCCTTATCTTTCTCAAACCTTCGCATTTATGCTCACGCATTCCGCTGTGGTAGATAATGGTTTTAGGAGTTTCCAGCAATTAACCAGCTTCCATCTATTTATTTAATAACAAGAAATAGATGTATGGGCATAATCCATAGGTAGCAGAACTTTACCACCGCAGTCAAAGACTAAAATATTTTTTTCATTTTTATCATCTGTTTTATCAATACCATAAGCAATTGCAGCTGCTGTTGGCTCATTAATAATACGTAGAACTTCTAGACCAGCAATTGTACCAGCATCTTTAGTAGCCTGTCTCTGAGCATCATTGAAATAAGCAGGAACAGTAATTACTACTTTTGTTAGTGGACGACCTGTATATGCTTCTGTTGTTTCTTTTAGACGTTGAATAACAAGAGCTGAAATTTGTTCTGGGTGAAATTGTGCTTCTTCTTTTTTATATTGAACTTTAATAATAGGCTTATCATTATTATCTCCTTCAACTTTAAATGACCAAAGTTTTGTATCTTCAACTACGTTTTCATCATTAAATTTGCGCCCAATAAGACGTTTGGCATCATATACAGTATTCTTAGGATTCATAGTAGATTGATTTTTAGCAGCATCTCCTACTAGTTTTTCTTCATCTGTAAAAGATACATATGATGGAATAATCCGCGAACCTGTTTGATAATCGGGAATAATTTCTACACGATCATTAATCCATACCGCAGCACAACTTGTAGTTGTTCCAATATCAAATCCTGCCGCAAAATCATCACTTGTTACCTTTGATGCAATATCTTCTGTTTTTGTTTCGTTACTCATAATATACTTTTTTCTCTTTAATAAAACTAATGTGTTATTTCTTTATATATTTTTTTACCTCATTGTTACTTTCTTATTATTACTAAAAACACATATAAGCATATCAAAATTAAGAATATCTTCTTTATCTATTAAATTATAATATTTGTCATATATTTTTATATTAAATCTTTTTAAAGAAGGTTCATATGGTATTATAGTATGAACATTTGTATCATTTAAACTAGATGATGTTGAAGTATAAATATTTTCAAATAATAAACCATTTAAATTAATTAATGTTGAAATTTGACTATTTGCCATTATAAGATATTTTGTAGTTATATTTAAATTTATTACTTCAAATGATTTGAATATATCTGTTATATAATTACTTGTAATATTACTTGAATTTTTTATATTTATATCTATTATTTTATTAAAAGAATTTATTCTATTATAATCATTTACAGTAATATAAATAGGATCATTATCAATAACAGGTTTTCCATTTATTGTAGTTAAATTTAATCTTACTGACGATTTAAGAATTTTAATATGTGTTACATTTTTTATTGGTTCTCCAATATCTATATAAAAATCATTTTTTTCATCATTATAAAAAAAGGCGCTATTATTATTAAATTGTAAAATTGTTTTATCTAATATATTTTGATCTTGCATTCTTATAATCTTATAATCTTCTAAATATTAATAATATAATTAATCTTACATAATAACAACGCGATGATTACAAATATATAAGAATATAATAATATAATAATTATAACTATGTCATATACTATTATTTCAGGAACAAAATTTTTTTATTATAATTTTATTATGTTATTTTATATGCTTCTAAATTCTTTTATTAATATTTATGATGATGTTATTCTATCTTTTTATATAAAATCAACAAATACTTTTATGGATATTGATAGAGAAACATATAATAATATAAAAAAAAATAGATTTATTAAATTTATTGATTTTTTAATTGATGATAATGTAAATACATTATCAATTGACAAAGATAATATTCTATATACTATTAGCGATGTTAACAATTCAAAAGAAGATGATCATCTTTATAAAGAAGATGATATAAATGATGAGGTTGATAAAATTTATGAAGATGAAGAAAATAATGAAGACGATGAGTTTGATAAAACTTATGAAGATGAAAAAGATGAAGATGATCAATACGAAGATGATCAATACGAAGATGAAAAAGATGAAGATGATCAATACGAAAATGATCAATATGAAGATGATAATAAAACAATCATGTTTAAATTTGATGATATTGATTATTCTTATAAAAAAAATAAAAAACAAAAATTAAAATAAATTATTTAATTTTTTTAACAGTCATTCTTTTATTCCAATTTTTTAAATCTTCAACTACTGTACCATAACATACTGTAGATAATCTTTTTTCTGGTTTATTTTTAAGATCATTTGATATATATTTTTCATATTCATTTATATAATATAATGTATCGTCTAATATACTATCGTTTTTACTAAAAATATTATATATTATGTAATGACTATATAATAAATATAATATAGTATCTATCGATCCTACTGTATAACCATCTATTATATTAGTTGATAGACAATCATCAGTATTACTTATAACATTTATAATACTGAATGCTTTTTCAGTTTCTTTATTTTCAATAACTATTCTATTTCTTTTATTTAATATTTCTTGGTGAAATGTTCTATTTAATACATTAATATTATATTTATCCGCTAAATTATCTTTTAATAATTTAACTATTTCTTTAGTTGTTTTTTCATAATTATTTGATATAATTGACAAATAATTAGATGCTTCATGAATACGGCAACAATCAGGTTTTTTTATATTTTTATATAATTTTATAGCATAATTATCTACAATTGGATATTTATTATCTTTAATATATTTTTTAAGCTTAGTAATTACATTATTATATTCTATTGGTATAGGTATATATTTTAAAGTTTTTTTAGAAATTTTATTTTTGTGATTTTTCATTAAAATATTTAATCTTTTATATATTTTATTCCATCTAAAAGCAGACTGAATAGGTCTTGAAAGTTCAAAATATAAATTTCTTTTTATTAAAGCAACTGGTATTAGCACATATTTATCAGTATAATATTTAAGCGTTTTTCTTTCTTTATTTGATATTTTTGATAAATTATCAAATAATTTATCATTCATTTGTGTAATATCTAATATCTGTAATTTTTCTACATATAATTTAAATGTATCATTATGTTGAGCTTTTTTTATTTTTATGTAATTATATCCTTTTTTTTTTAATAATTCTGCTAATTCTGTAGCATCTTTTAACGCATTTTTAGAATAACAATCATAATCATTTAAAGAAAATTCTTTATAAAATCTATGTATTTTAGGCAATATTAAATTAATAGTAAGACCACCATATAATATAAGCTTCTTTTTAATAATAAATTTAGAAACTTCTTCTAATAGATCTTTATTTTCTTTATATTGTTGTTTTAATTTATTCTCTTCAATCTTATCTACTAAATTTTCAATAAAAGAAGACATTTCTTATCTATCTACATTATTAACAGTTTTATTTTTATGAATATCTATAAATTTATTAAGATATAATATCCCATCCATTAATTCTTCTTTGAGATGCTGTAGATAATCTATATCTATTAAATCAGTTCTATCTAATGTCATGCCATATTTTTCTTTACCCATTTCTGCTCTTGCTAAAAACTCATCAATAGTTCCTTTAACAATACTGTCTGTATTTTGTATTTTATTATTATAATCCATATTTTATATTGATATATTTTGTCCTTTATATATTTATTTTTTCATAAAATGTAGGGATTCTTAATCTTTTCTCAACAGTTTGTTTTGTAGAAAAAAATTTATTTATATAATTTATAAATGTCTGTGTTATAGATATTTTTGTTTTAGATTTATTAGATGATATCGATGTTACTGATGGTTTATATGTTATATTTTGTTTAGATGTTTTAGGTAATTTAGATGTTTTAGGTTTTATTTCTTCATTTTTATTCATATTTTTATTTATTTCATATAGTAATTCTTTTGGTATTTTAGAATCTAATTTCTTATTTATATTATCTAATTTTTTCGTAATATTATCAAAACTTTTTTCAAATTCTTCTATATATCTTAATACTATCTGTAATATTGATTTTATTTCATTTGTTGTATTATTTTTTCTTTTATTTAAATATTCTTTAAATAAACCTATTAAATATGGTAAATATTCTTTAATATTTTGTTTATTTTCATTATAATTTATATCATCAAATAATTTTATATATATATTCTTTATATTGAAATAATATAGTTTATATATTAGTATTTTGATATCATTATTATAATTCCCTTCTATAATATTTAATATAAATATATCAAGTAAATT
>Ga0209555_10000225_pt1 | contig 48215 bp, 50 predicted proteins | sample SaaInl85LU_5_DNA_FD_184643 | JGI IMG/M metagenome (GOLD analysis project Ga0209555, IMG submission 184643) | Marine microbial communities from expanding oxygen minimum zones in the Saanich Inlet - ESP_85LU_5_DNA (SPAdes) (version 2) | ecosystem: Environmental > Aquatic > Marine > Intertidal...
TGATGGGCAAACTAAGACGATTCAAATTAAACCATTTAACGGTCACGATGAAGAAGAAGGTAGAATCGTAGTATATGGAACTGGTAACGTAAAACCTTATTCAACTGACTATATAGCTTTCCACAGTGACTCAAAAGGTACTATCGTATTCAAAAACGACGACACAAAGATTGTTAACGGTAGATTTACCTTCCCCGCTGATAGTTGGGTAAATCCTAAATAAATGACCTTTACTGGATATTTATAAATAAAAGTCTGAGATGTCAATTATTACAGAACCACAAAGAACCAAACTTTATACGAGAATTCGTCATCTTTTAGGTGCACCTTTAAGGGGTATTGAAATAGAAGATGAAATGATGGATTCATTATTGGAGTTATCTATTGAAGATTACTCACAATATGTAAATGATTGGTTAATTGAATCACAATGGACATCACTATACGGACTAAACCAAGATACTCAATCAGTTGCTAAAGCACTTATCACACGTTCTTTAGATTGGGAAACACAATACACTTACGCATATTCTAAAATTGTAGGTTTACAAGCGGGTGGTGACTCTGAATTAAAAAAGGATTATTTTGACCTTAAGGCAAACCAACAAATTTATGAAATACCTGCGGGTAGAGAAATAAATGAACTTTTATGGTTTACACGAGCCGAACTTGACGCTGCGTTTTTTGACCCATTCATGGGTGGTTTCGGAGGATTTGGTGGTATTGGTCTTGGTGGTGGTGCGGGTTTCTCACAAATGGGTGGTCAGGGTAATTACTTTGTTTCACCAGGTTTTGATATCTTACTTAGAATGCAAGATATTAATATTAAAAGAAGACTTATAGGTGGTGAATTAACTTATCGAATAACCGCATTACCTGAGGGTAAAAAGGCCATACATCTTTATAACGTACCTGGAGGTAAGTTTGATTTTGGTAACATGGCTAACAATAACTATAGAGTGTGGTATTGGTATTATGAAACAGACGATAGAGAAAGTTGTTTGGCTAAAAACCCTGATATTGTTAGATTACCTTCAGATGTAAATATGGACAACCTTAGATGGGATGAACTTAACTCACCGGCACAAACATGGGTTCGTAGATGGTTTACTTCTTATGTTAAAGAGACATTAGGAAGGGTCAGAGGTAAATTCAGTGGTAATCTAAAAACCCCTGATTCTGAACTCCAACTAGAATATGATTCATTACTTAGCGAATCGAAAGATGAGAAGTCTAAGTTAGAGGAGGAACTAAAAATGAGATTAGAAAGACTCCGTCCTGATAAAATGATGGAAGTTAAAGCAAGTCAGGCAGAAAGTCTGAACAAACAACTACAATACAGAGCACTTCCACGACAAATTTATATTGTCTAATATGTCTGTTGAAAAATTTAATCCTGTAGTAAAAATCATTAATGGTATTACTGTTAGTTCATCTGACTTAGCAATAGTATCCGAATCATCTTATACCACTGATGCTGAAAGTGTTATTGTAGTTAAAGATGTAGAAAATTGTGATATCATATTAGACGAAACTACAACAGACCACATTACAATTAAATCTATGACTAACGTAACCATCAAAAGTGATAAACTTATTGATGATGAATATAATCAGATTGAAACTGCAAGAGGTGCATCTGTTGAATTAAGATTCGTGGGACAAGGTTGGTATATTATGTCGTCTGATGGACTGAAGAATTCATAAGACTTCTATTCTTTTTAACATACTCACCATCAACTAATTCTATAGTGTTATCCACATACATGTAATATGGGTCAATACCCACACTATTCCAAAACGAAATCTCACCATCTGAAATAGTCAAAACCTCATCCAATGTATCTTGGTCACCTTCACGACGAGGATATCCTCTCACCAATTCTGTTTGTGTTTTAGTAAAGAACGGTCTGCTTTTTGGGTCCTCAATAAGAATTTCATCACGGATATCCGTAGAGAAAACAACTAATAATGGTTCAATACGTTTGTTAAATGCCGCAAGATAACGAGGAACGTTGTATTCACCCAACATATCAGGTTTTTCGGTAATATAAGTCTCATCTATGTGATAACAATTAAGAACAACCTCATCTTTTTTCTTTTGAACATCACCGTGAGACTTTCTTTCACCGTTATTCACATAATAGATAGTATCACCCAAACCAACAGGTAAATCATGTTTCATGGCTAACTCCATGTGAGCTTGACGAGACATAAATGAACCTGATTTTGTTCTTTTTGTTATGTGAACTTTATACTCCGCAATACTTTGTTTTACACGTGCTTTGTTTGCAATCTTAGAAATAGGAATCTGACGGTTGTAAATAGTGTCTACGTAATCATAGTAATATTCTAAGAATTCATGTCCTTTACCATCTAACAACATACGAAGACCTTTATCCAAAAACTCTGCAACATAGGTTGGAAGTTTTTTAGACTTAATCGTATTACCAGTAAGTTTTACTTTACCTGTATCCGTAAGTAGCGCGTAGTTCTTACGTGCCACATTAATAGTTGACGGCCAAACACCATCAGTGTCAAGACCCATCTCACCTCTCATAAAGATGTCGTTATACTCGGCGACATCAGCTTCAGTTCCGTAATATGTTTTACCTTCTTTTACCAATCCATTTAGACCCTTACCCACATAGGTATGTGATTCTATTCCTGGTGGAGATGAGAAGTTTACACCATCAGTATCCATTACAAGAGGTTTATAACCTCTTTCCATAAACCACATAATCATCTGACGTAGGTATTGACGACCAGTGCAAGTAATCTGTTCACCCATATCCATATCACCCCATGGGAATACGTGAGGTGCTGAGAGTGAACCGAAGAATGCGTTGATGAATATTTTAATTGGTAGTTGTTTACGGTTATACTGTGACGATAGTTTCTTATCTGTTGATGAGTATTCTGCTGCGAGTTGTTTGTATTTGATACGGGTATCACGGAAATACTTTAACATACTTTTCATCACACCTGTAACATCACACTTAGGGAACACATCGTGAACCAACTGAATAGAGGGGTATAGAGACGAGTAGTCAAGTTTTAATACGTCAGTGGAATATCCCACAGCAAGAAGACGAGAAAGTCCACCTGTGAACGGTCGTTTGTCCCCTTTTGCTGGAATTGCTAATCCATTCTTATATGACCATGAAGCCATAATCATTTTCCATAGAGTTGCAGTACCCATAGTTGAAAGACGTTCGTAGGTTGTTGGTACCAACTTAGCAAGAAGGAAGTTAGCTTGGTTGTATTCTTCATCTACAACCATTGTTTCCCAAATATCGTCATATAGGTATCGTTCAATAATGTAATTACCATTAACCTTTTCATAATGACCAGGGAATCTCTCCATAAGGTTTTCAGTACCAGGTGTACCAACTTCTTTATAACCACCCGACTTTGGATTGAAGTAGTAGTCTTTATTGTCAAAATAGATTTTACCAATCTTATCACCCTGAACATACACACGATTCTCTTTTTCAGCACCAATGAATTGGGTAATATACTTAAGACCCCAACTCTTTATGTCTGAGTTGATGGCCTGTGCTCTACGAACTGCGTGTGCAATATCCACTACGTTGTATCCCCACATCTGCATCTGAACATAGTCTTCCATTTCATTTGCAAGTTTCAACATTCCATCCTTAGTTCTAAACTTAACTTCAGGATTTAGTGTTTTGATAATCTTTTTCGGGTCCAAACCTAATATCTCTGCTCTACGAATCAAGAACGGAAAATCGAAGAACGCTGAGTTGTACCCACCGATAAGGGTTGGTTTAAGGTGATTTATAATGTCGAAGAAACGGATGATAAGTTCTCTTTCTTCATCTGCATTTTCGGCAGAAATCACTTTCTCATAACCTTTATTATCCTTCATTCCGATAAGGAATATCTGACTGTCCTCAGGTGAAAGACCTGTGGTCTCAATATCAAATACAAATCTATGAACCTCATCGTATTCATCAAAACCCTTGAAAAGTCGTTTACCCTTCTGACATAGGTATTGTTCCGTTGGTGGAAGAATCATAATATCGTTGGAGTTATCTCTACCCCACGGGTCCAAACCACCACCCTTGAAGAAGTTAACTAAGTTTGAGTATGACTTTGTGGTTTTAACCATATATTTCAAACCTTTCTCCATTCTTTCATCTCCGTGAGTATCCAACTTCTCAATAAGAATACCGTGAGTGGACATCGCTTGTTTTTGAGCGGCTTTGGAACCACCATAGAATCTCTTACCATGAAGGTCACCAACCCACGCAAAAGGAATGAATGTGTCTGATTTGATTTGCTTACCCTGAATAGGGTCTTGAATTACTTTGAAAATTTTTCCTGAACGGTAGTCGTATTCTAACGCTACAATGTATTTTTCAGGGTCCTCGCCTAAGAGGAATTCTTCGATTACATCTTGTGATACCATAATATTTTTTTTTCGTCTGAGACATTATACTCACATCGTAATGATGTGATTACTCTTTGACATTTATACTATGGAAATGATAAGAATGAATCTTGGTCTTGTCAAATGATATTGATGTAAAGATTTTCTCTGATTGGTGCAATTAGTTCACCCATTGAATTGATGATTGAAAACTCACCAATGTAACGACCTTTTCGTTTTGTGTCTCTACTCAACCACTTATAGTAGATGTAATATTCTGCAGGTACATCAGGGTTGTCTTGTAATTTTTCTGTGATGAATGCGTTATTCATAACAATCTTTGGAATTCCTGTTGCCTCTTCTTTCATAGAAAATCGGATAGTTGCATTATCCAAATCCGCATCAAAAGTTTTCCATGAATCTGTTCGACCATCACGGACAACCTCCATTTTTAAGATTGGGAGTTCACTATGTTGTTTTATGAAGAATTCCATTAGTAAATTTTATTTAAAGCAAATATATCAGTATAAATTGAATTATCAGGACTATTAGAACTAAACTCGACTGTAACCTCCAATGTGTTATTAATTGTAGTATCAAATGTCGTATTATTAACTGTATTAAAAGCAAAACCTTGAGGGGCACCATTAGATTGTTTTGTAGTATGAAACACACCAAGAGAAACAATAGATGATACTCCGGGACCTCCTAGTTTTCTAACTGTAAAGTTTACTGAAAATTGATAAACATCATCAACAGCCGCTGTCATTGTTTGAACTCCACTATCTGCTAATATTGCTGAACCTGCTTTTACTCTAATTCTTATGGTGTCATTATTTTTAGAAGATAGTAACCCACCAAAATCGGCCCTAAAACTATCACCAATACTAAAACCGTTTGCGGGTATGGATAATGAACCAACACCACCACCAATTAATGAACTTTCAACAGATGTTCCACTAACTACCTGACTATCACCTGTTTGGGCAAATAAACCATAAACAGGTTGGTTCACAGGTGTTGGGTTAAATTGTGAAGTTAACGCTGAGAAAGGTATTGAATACGTTACTCCTGAAGGAACTATATCGTAGTTTACGATAACCATTAACGAATCAGGACTTCCTGATAACGATTCGGGTAATTGAGAGATTGGTAAGTTTGGCATATCTTTTTATTTTATAAATATTGTTTTTATTTGAATTACATTACAAACATGATGAACATTCTAAATATGGGCCTTCTGACATAGTTACATTTACCGTACCAGGTGATTCATTAACCACTAAGTAACAGAAACCATCCGCACCTTTTATGTATTCTGAAGAGACCGCATTTAACGTATTATTTGCTCGGTAAACAGTTCCGTCTATTGAACAATCACCAAAATTACTAATTCTCCTCATTTGCCATACTGATGAAGATATCACACTTGAAGACGGTGTTGGTGTTACAGGTGGAGTTCCTGTAGGAGTGTTAGTCGGTGTTAATGTAGGTGTTGGAGTTGGTGTTATACAATCATCCGCAACATATCCAGAAACCCCACCTCCGTTATCTTGGAAAATGTTTCTTAGTGTTACAAAACTTGGTTTAGTTAAAACTGGTGCGAAATAAGAATTAAATAAGTTATAACCTAAAATATTATTTGTTTGAATTCCTGATGGAGTTCTCATATTATCATTCCATTCTGGAGATAATGACCCACCATCCCAAAACTCGGACATTTCCCACATACCGAAGTTTAATAAGTACATATACTCTTTATATGCCACTTGAGCTTGACCTGTATCCCCACTCCAATCAGGTGCGTAACCACTAGGGTCGTACATACCATTATCAATGGCTTGTTTCATAGATAAGTGTAGGTTAGTCGTTTGCCAATTTGGGTTTTCTTCCGCCATCCAATTTACTGCAGTTGATGACCCTGGAACTGCACCCATAATACCAAATAAGTGAACGGTATGGAAAATATGTTCAAATACCTCAGATATTACAGTATCACCACTTGTGGAACCACTTTGGTACCATACCATGTCATTAACTACGTGGGTATCTAAGAATTCTTGATATCCTGTATATCCTGATATACCTTCATCGGTTAACCAATTAGGGTCGTAGTCGTCTCCATTACCATATCCAACTCTTTGAGCTGTGGGTAATCCTTCGTGTATTGTACCTACATCACCTCTTAATGTTGCCACTAAATTATTTTGATATGACAAATTAATTCCCGATGCTGACGGGTCCATTATTAATTGGAACGAACGAGCCACTTTTTTAGAGAATTCATCAGGTACCGCAACATTACCACCAACCGCGCCGGCTATAACTTCTAACACACCACTAACATTTATACTTCTATCGAATACTGCCCCATTACTGGTATCGGCAGTTAAAGGTCCTGCGACATAACAACTAAGAAGAGATGCTGCGGATGGGGTCGGTGTTGGAGTTACAGATGCTGTTGGTGTATTTGTAGGAGTGTTAGTCGGTGTTAATGTAGGTGTAGTGGTATTAGTTGGTGTTACTGAGGGTGTAATTGTTGGTGTTACACTGTTAGTTGGAGTAGGCGTGATAGATGATGTTGGGGTTACCGTTCTTGTAGGTTCCACTGATGATGTTGGAGTAATCGTATTAGTTGGTGTCACTGACGATGTTGGAGTTATTGATGATGTAGGTGTTACTGTATTAGTTGGGGTAACTGAAGGGGTTGGTGATGGTAGTATGTAATTATTAACCGTACCATTATAGTTAGTTAAAATTTGAGTTGAATTTAAGGCTGTGTTATATAATCTCACCACACCATACTCACCATCAAAATATCCCGTATTGTCGGCACCTGGATTTTGTTGACCTAAGAATATGAAATTATCTTGACCACTTGATTCATAAGAAATACTTGTTTGAGAATCGTTCAATACCCCATTAATATATAAACTTTGTGTTGAGTTTGAGTAGTCCCAAACTAATACCACCTGATACCATTGTCCCTGAGTGAAAGTTGTGGTAGAATAAAGGGCATTATTTTGCCATATTTTACCTCTGAATCTACCTGACTCAGCGGCTATTGGTGGCATGTTCCATGCAGTTTGAGGATTAGATACTGACATTGACATAATGTTACCATCATTATCGTTAGGATTAACCCACAACTCATAAGTGAATGATTGTGTTGCATTACCGGTACCGGCAACCCTATCAATAAAAATGTAATCATTAATACCATCAGTAACAATTGACCTATATGTTGCATTGTAAGTAGGTCCATTGATTAATGTAGCATTATTATTTCCTTGTAAATCAGTCCAAGTAGTTCCACTTCCCGGATAAGAACTAAGATTATAAGCATCTAAGTTTACAAGTAAGTTAGAGGACACAACTGAAGGTGGGGTGATTGAAGGTGTAACACTAATAGATGGTGTTGTCGTATTTGTAGGTGTTAATGACGGAGTTGGAGAAGCCCCATACGTAGAACCTGTAAAGATTTCTAAATCAGGAGTGGTGCAACCTGTAGTTGATAATACTAACGAACTAAATGATGAACTTCCAATCAACCCAGCATAGTCATCACCCAATACCGTATGTTTGTATCCTGACAACTGACCTTGAGGGACTATTACAGATACGTTATTTGTAATCGGAGAACCTGTAGTTAAGATTGTATCTGTAAATGATAATTCAATATCACAATCTAATACTGAAGTCAAGGTCATGTAATAATCGGCTTTAACCGAACCAGGATAATAAACTGATTGTAGGTTAATTGTTGGGTTTTGTTCAATGATAATTGCACTACCATCTTCCTGTTGTATCAACGCCAAATTTTCCTGTAATAAGTAATTGTTGTCAGGTAACGACGGAGTGATAGATGGTGTCGGTGTTAATGTCTGTGTTGGGGTAGGTGTAATAGATACAGTTGGTGTCACACTTTGAGTTGGCGTAATCGTAGTTGTTGGTGTTATACTTTGAGTTGGGGTGATTGTTACTGTCGGAGTTACTGAAGATGTTGGAGTAATTGTTTGTGATGGAGTTATTGTAACTGTAGGAGTAATAGTTTGTGTTGGTGTAACCGAAGTTGTTGGGGTGATTGATTGAGTAGGTGTAATAGTTACTGACGGTGTAACCGTAGATGTTGGAGTGATAGATACAGTCGGAGTAACTGATTGAGTTGGGGTAATAGTTACTGTGGGGGTAATACTTTGTGTTGGTGTTATCGTTACCGATTGGGTGGGTGTGATTGTTACTGTCGGCGTAATAGATTGAGTAGGGGTGATACTTGGGGTTACACTATTAGTTGGCGTTATTGTAGGTGTAGGTGAAACCGTAACACCTGGAGTATTAGAAATTGACGGAGTAACAGATAACGTTGGAGTGATAGTCACAGTCGGAGTGACTGTTGATGTTGGTGTCACCGTAATAGTCGGTGTAATCGACTGAGTTGGAGTTAATGTTTGTGTTGGAGTAATAGAAACAGATGGTGTTAATGTTGGGGTGATTGATTGAGTAGGGGTAATAGTTACCGATGGACTAACCGTAGATGTTGGCGTAATAGATACTGTCGGAGTAGATGTGATTGTTGGCGTTACCGTAATAGTTGGTGTAACAGATTGAGTTGGTGTTACCGTAATAGTCGGTGTAATCGACTGAGTCGGAGTAATAGAAACAGATGGTGTTAATGTCGATGTTGGAGTGATTGATTGAGTAGGAGTAATAGAAACAGATGGTGTTAATGTCGATGTTGGGGTGATTGATTGAGTAGGTGTAATAGTTACTGTTGGTGTAATCGACTGAGTCGGAGTAGTAGTTACAGTAGGTGTAATCGTAGATGACGGAGTAGATGTAATTGTTGGTACGATACTTTGAGTTGGTGTTATTGTTGCAGTTACAGATGGTGTAACAGTTGCCGTAGGTGTAATTGAAGGTGTTGGAGTCGGCGTTAAAGTAATTCTAATTGTATTCCTACGACAACACATATCAGAATCAACAAACGAATCAGATACCTGAATAAATAACGTCTCAGTAATTGGTACCTCGTATGTTCCTCTATCATTAGTTATCGTGAAGGTTGCCCCGTATCTTCCCGTTCTATTTGTATTCTTTTTTGTAAATTGGTAAGATAAAACATAACCACTACCATCATCCATTAACTTTATCGTAGCAGGTGAGTTAGCAATTTTCATAACTCCACTATCAACGTGAGTCATAGAGAAAGTTACCGTAGATTCAGAAATATTAGGGTCGAACTGATTATAACCGTTTCTCGACTCATTAATAACTTCCACTTGAAGTTTTGGTAGGGTACTATTTTTCTTTATATAAAACTCCATCTATTGAAAACAATTTACATCAAATGAACAAGCAATATCATTGGCAATGAAATCAAAGTCACAACTTGCAATATCAACATTAAAGTCGAAATAACATTGAGTAAGGATTTCCAAACAGTTTGGACACCAAAAATCAAATAAGTCGTAATCATCTCTTTCGATTCTAAAATTATGTTGGATTTGTGGAGAACTCAATGGTTCAACATAAAATCTAAACTTAGAAACTCCACCCATAAATGTTCCACCAAAGTTTTGTTCCAACTCAATATCTGTGGTTAGACCACTTAAAGACGTACCAGACAATACTTCATTCGGCATCAACTCAGGGTCTTGAATATACGGTCCTTCCACCGCATCACAAGAACTCGGTATTAAACTTTCCCTTAAACCTTGTGTTCCTCCACCCCAAGAAATAGAGTAAGGGACACCGATTTGTTTTTCTTTTTCAGTATTAAGTTCGTGTGGAATAATCTCCTCAAAGTCCTCAATAACCATAAACAGGTATCCATTTACATAAAGTCTTAAAACACCTCTTCGGTCATCAACTTGATTTAACCATTTTTGTGTCCATTTAATTTCTGTAATCTTCTCAGCATTTAGACCACCAGGTTGTATTAGGTTGGTTGATACCCCATATGTGGACGCGGTATAGGTTTCCCTTCGGATATCACCTAACCCTCCCACATTTAATAAATCACAATCTTCAAGGTATCGATTCCTCTCAAAGACTGCAGTCAACATAACCCATCTTTCTAATGTCCTTTCAGACTCAGATATTGGAAAACCACAAACATCGTAGATACCTTTACTCGAACAAATTTCATTTATACAATACCCTGACGAATATGTTAACCCCGTAGTGTCACAAGTTCCTGTGGTTACACAATCTCCCGTATACTTTATATACTTAACACATAAGTGTGGATTTTTAGGGTCACCACTTAATCGTAGTGACATGGCGTTTGAAAGAATATCAAATCTTGGGTCTTCTGTTTCACCAGTCCAATTGACGTTACAACTTTTACATTCTAATCCGTTATTTTTTGTGACTGTTGTTGCGGTAACAGGATAGATATTAAAACAACTTGATGAAGTTACTCCTGTGTCTGAACAAGCACAAGTCTTAAAACAATCACCTAATCCTGAAGTTACTCGGTCATATGTCCATTGTGTCCCACCACTAACTTGAATATCGAAGTCACATGAAAAATCAGGATGATTAACCGCAGTACCTGATGCGGGATGATAGAATTTATTTTCTGACCTCGCACCGAAGAAGAAGAATGTTCCCTTATTATTTGGATAAACATCATTCAAATATTCTTGACGGTCCATTAAAGTGAACTCTTCAACCTGACGTGGTTTGATTAGAGTTTCCATAGTCCAACCTTTATTTACCCTTTCAGGTAATACCTCATAATCATAACCATGTAGTTTGTAAAAACCTTGGAAGAAGCCTCCGTATAGTTCTTGGTAGTAACCCACCGTGGAAGCAGATTTATTCACAATATTATAAACGGTCTCATTGGTCTTACCTGAGAATCTATGGTTAGGTGCCTTGGCAAATGTATTGACAGGGTGTAATTTTATCCTTCTGTCGTGATATAGTGGGTCATGAGTTTTATCATTAAACACACCCATTGAATAGTATAAGGTATTACCTGTAATTTTGTCGAATAACCCAACGTCAATCATTGTAAGACCAGCATCACATAAACCTGTAAAACCTGTATAACATGTTAGGTCTTCATTTGTTGGATTATAGTAATTTAACGATGTAAATGTATTACCGGTATTTGGTAATCCCCAATAAAGAGTTGGTTGTGTGGTGGAACCAGTATTGGTGAGGTCAATATTAACAGGTAAACGATTACCATCACTTAACGCGATAATATCATTTGAGAAAATTACCTCATCGTCATAATCTCTCTCATCAGAGGCTAAAGTTATATCGAAATACTCACTTCTGTCTAACCTTACCTTGAATCTTTTGAAATTATAATTATTGATACTCTGACCAGCCATTACCTTTTTTATGATAAATACTTTCTTTGTTGTATTTATAGTTAAAAATGAATATGATTAAAACCGATATCTTTAGAAAAGAGAAAGCTGCCTTGGAAAAAGCAGCCGTATTAGGTTGTGAGGGAACTCACAAACACGATGGTGGTTTTATGCCTTGTAAGTCTCATTCTGAATGGGAGAAACTAACATCAAATAACGATGAAGGTGGTGAGATTGAAGAATTAGTCGATTTTGATGGGACAATGAATAGTTCTAAAATTCCAATCATAGACCCTCACGTATCACCGAAAAAAACTACCGACCAAACAGTTGCAGCAACAAGAACATCACAGGACCCTTACGCTTTAGGTTTTAGAAGATATGTTGGTGAAGAAGATATGTCAGGTGCATTTGGTTGGGAGGAAACAGAAAACATGGGTTTCAACGACACCATCGAATACTTGGAAAAAGAATTGGGTGTGGACAACGCCGAAGAAAGAGCAGAAGAGATGGGTAAAGACCCAAAACTTGAGAAGAAAAAAACTGATGGCTCATTTACAAGAATGAGACTTCAGGAAAAAGAAAAAATGTTCACCAAGGAACAAATCATGAAGATGAAAGAGGACTTATTGGTGGATAAAGATGCCGATAACGACATACAACCTTCAGATGAATCAGTATCTAAAATTATTATGAGAAACATTAAATCTCTTAAGAAACTAGCAAACAAAGAAGGTATAAGTTTGAAACAACTACAAAGACTATTAAAAGATGAATAAAAATCTTTACGATAGAAAAGCAAAATTACCTGAGTCTTTAAGAAAACACTTAGAAGATTCATTTAACTCTATTCAATCCGATAGTAATGTCGAAGGGTTTAATAGAAACCAAGAGTTGAGAGAAACAGGTATAGTATCCTACCAACAATTAAAAAGAATTAAGAATTGGTTCGATGGGTTTCAAGGTAAAAAAGAAGACGCCCCTTTTGTCTTAAATGGTGGTGACCGTATGAATCAATGGTGTAATCATGTTTTAGACCATTGGAGAAGTGTCGACCACGGAGGTAAGAAAAGAAAAATGGATGGTGGAATGGAAAACCAGTTTATCGATAATCACGAGAAGAATGGTTTAACAATGAACCCACACGACAAACATGAAAAAGGAATAAACAAATTCGATACTTCAATACAAGAAAGTATCACTAAAAGATTTAAAAGACTAATTTAAGATGGCTGAACAAAATGACAAATTAGACTTCTCACAACCAAAGAATACTTTGAGTGAGATTGCTGAGAGAGAAAGAGCAAGACTTTTCCCTCGTAACGACTATTCACCTGTTTCTGACAAATATTCTGCCGAACATCCAAACGCAGTTGCTGACGGTGATGATGAAGGAAGAGGTACAGGTTCATTTTTAGATGTACATAATTTTGGAGCTGGTACCAGTTTAGATATCAATGAAAGAAATGATGACATCAAAGTGAATAAGTATAATTACAAAAACGAATACAAGGTAGAAGAATAATGAAACTACAAGAAACCCTTAGAAGTGTTCTTTTGGAAGTAGCATCGATGGATGATGTCCAAAGAGCAATCAAACAAAAACAGGTCATCACCGTATTTTATGACGGTGATGAGCCAGGTGGTCGTGGTATTAGAACGATTGAACCAGTATGTTTGGGTTTCTCAAAAGCAGGAAATAGAGTATTAAGAGCGTGGGACATGGAAGGTGCTTCCCACACTGCCACAACAGGGGAACAACCCCTACCAGGATGGAGATTATTTAGGTTAGATAAAATTATGACCTTTAAACCTACCGGTGATAACTTTACAACTCCACGACCTGGCTATAACTTTAATGGTGATAAGAGCATGACAAGAGTCATAATCAACGCACAATTTAACGACAACAATGAATAACGATTTAATGCAAAAATTAGCCATATCTAAAAAGATTATGGACGCTTCAGACAATATTAAACCAGGACAATCACAAGGTTCTTTACCTATGAGTGAAAACATTAACGCCAATTATAATATCCCTCAGGATATGTTACAACAAGCACCTCAACAACAAGCACCTCAAATGGTACAGGCACAACAAATGTCTCAACCACAACCAGTGACTGAAGATAAGATTCAGAATTCTAAATTACCTGATGAGATTAAACAATTAATGATGGAACACCCAATTCAACAACCAGGTTTTGGTTCTGGAGGGACTGTTCTTTCTGACGACGTAATTGAAGGAGCACAGAGACTGATGGGTAAAACACCTCAACAAACAGTAACAGAGAATGTATCCACACCAACAACATCTAACAACGGAGACCTAAAACAAATGATTAGAGACGTTGTTAGAGATACCGTCAGAGATGTGGTTAGGGAAGAGTTACAAAATTCAGGTATGTTGATGGAAGGTAACACAAAAACCAATGAATCACTACAGCTAAGAGTTGGTAAGCACGTATTCGAAGGTAAGGTTACAAAAATTAGAAAAGTAAAATAATACCCCCTTTTCTTATTACTGATTTTATCTTATACTTTTAACAAAATTGAAAGTATGTCAAAGATAAAAGTATTAGTATTACCCTCTGATAGGACAGGTGTAGGTAAATTCCGTTCTGTTGAACCTCACATTTTCTTACAACAGTCTTATCCCGAAGATTTCCACGTAGATATAGATTACGAACCAAAAGTTAATGATATTAACTATTGGAAACAGTATGATATGGTATGTTACCATAGGTCTATCGGTAGAGACCCTGTTGCCTCTGTTCAAATTGTTCAGATGTTAAATAAGATGGGTATCGTAACTGTAATGGATTTAGATGATTATTGGTTACCAACAAAGGAACACCCAGCACATAATCTTGTCGTTAAAAACGAATTACATAAAAAGATTGTAGATAATTTGAGAGTCGCTCAATATGTGACAACCACCACTACTATTTTTGCCGAAGAGATTAAGAAAATTAATAAGAATATTTTTATCTTACCAAATGCAATTAATCCAAAAGAACCTCAGTTTATGGCTGAGACAAAACCGTCAGACAAATTAAGATTCGGATGGTTGGGAGGTTCATCTCACTTACATGACTTAAAAATTCTTAAAGATGCTTTTGGAAAATTAAATTCACAAAAAGACAACTTCAATGTTTATTTATGTGGATTTGATACTCGTGGAACAATTACTGAGATTAACCCTCAGACGGGAGAACAAAAACAAAGACCCATCCAACCTCACGAAACAGTATGGGCACAATATGAACAAATATTTACCAATAACTACAATTTGGTAACACCTGAACATAAGGAATTCCTAACAAAATATGTTCAAGAACCATATACCTTAGAAGAAAATCCATTCTATACTCGTGTGTGGACAGAACCTGTAACATCATACGCTAAGAATTATGCGAACTTTGATGTGTCATTAGCACCACTTAAAAATCATATCTTTAACCGAGTAAAATCTCAGTTGAAAGTGATTGAGGCTGGTTTTTACAAGAAGGCACTTATAGCATCTAACATTGGTCCGTATACTATCGACTTGAAACATTCACTTCAAAATGGTAACTTTGTTGATGGTAACGCACTATTAGTCGAGGAAAGAAGAAATCACTCTGATTGGGCAAAGTGGATGAAGAAACTTATTGACAACCCATCATGGGCTGAGGATTTGGGTGAAAGACTTTATGAGACGGTATCAAAAACATATGACTTAAATATAGTAACAGAAACAAGAGCACAAATTTATAAGGAGATTGCAAAATGATAAATGTACCAAAGACAAAACTATTATTTTTTGACTTAGAGACTGTTGGGATTGAGCAGGACTACAAGACATTGAAAAAGAACAAACCCGAACTTGCAAAATTGTTTGAGTCTTATCAAAATTGGATTGTAAAACGATTCCCCGAAGAGGAAGGTAATTCTGTTGAAGAGATGTTTTACAATAAGGCTGCACTCATTCCTGAGTTTGCCAAGATAATAGTGGCGTCTTTTGCCTTTTATGCCCCTGATGGTAATATACACAAACAAACATTCTCTTCTGACCAAGAGATTGAAGTGTTACAAGAAATCAAAAACTTACTCACCAAAGTTGGTAAGTTAGATTTTTACCTTTGTGGTCATAATATTAAAAACTTTGACATTCCAATGATGGGTAAACGTATGATTATTAATGGAATGAAACCACCATCAATCTTACCACAATACGACACAAAACCGTGGGAGATGAGAGCAGTGGACACCATGGAGATTTGGAAGTTTGGTAACAACTTCTCAATGGCATCATTAGAATTAATGTGTGTATCCATGGGAGTTACCTCACCCAAAGATGGTGAAGTAACAGGAAACATCGTTCACCAAACATATTGGGAAACAGAAGCTTTAGACCCAATCGCGACTTACTGTGAAGAAGATGTGGATGTATTAGCAAAATTAATGGACAAACTTTATAACTTAGTATAATGGGAAAATTTAAAGATATGACAGACGGTCTTAAGATGTTAAAAGACCTTCAAAAAAGTATGGGTAGTATGGACCTTAACGACCCACAAAAATTATTAGATTCAATGAATCTCGATATGGACAAATTAAATGATTCTTTCATGGAACAGATGACGCCAAAAACTATATTGAGGTATTCATTGAAATCCGTAAATAAAGAACCTGATTATGCATATCCTACAGATTCGGGATTTGACCTACGTTCCAATATGAAAGTAACACTCGGACCATTAGAAAGAGAATTAGTTCCAACAGGACTTTATTTAGACATACCTGAAGGTTTTGAAGTTCAAGTAAGACCTAAGAGTGGTTTAGCAATTAAAAAAGGACTGTCAGTGGTTAATACACCGGGGACGGTAGACCAAGGATATACTGGTGAAATTCAGGTTATTCTTATCAACCTAAGTAATGAGACTCACACCATAGAAATTGGTGATAAGATTGCACAGGCGGTTTTAAGTCCTGTGATGGTAGGAAAACATGTAACCCTACAAAGGGTATTAAACGTAGATGATAAAGACCGTGGTGATAACGGATTCGGTTCAACAGGAAATTAATATGATTACAATTGGATATAGTACAAAAAAAATTAACCCTGAATTTAGAGAATACATTGAGAAATCATGTGGACTGAGAGGTGTCGAAGTCATACCATTCGAAAATCCAGGGACGCATTCATTAACCGAAGCTTATAATATCATTCTTGATAAATCAACGAATGATATTGTTGTGCTTTGTCATGATGACATATATTTTGAAAAAGGTAATTGGGGTAATAAACTTATCAAACACTTTAAGAGAAACCCTGAATATGGGATATTGGGTGTTGCTGGTTCAACAAAATTACCTTCCTCAGCAAAATGGTGGGAAGACCCTCGTAGGATGAGAGGTATTGTAAACCATGAACATGAAGGTAAAAAATGGGAGTCAAAATATTCACCAAGTTCAGGTAATAAGATTGATGACGTAGTTTTAGTGGACGGTTTGTTTATGGTTTTAAACAAAAAGAATATTCAAAAAAACTTTAATGAAGAAGTAAAAGGATTTCATTTATATGATGTAGACTTCTGTTTTAGAAATTACATTGAAGGTGTAAAGATTGGTGTTCTATATGATATTCGTATAACACACCTATCAATCGGTCAAACCAATCAACAATGGGAAGACAATAGAGAGGAATTTGCACAAAAGAATAGTGATAAATTACCCATAAAAATATCACCTAATTTAAACATAAACTCACCAATTAAGGTATTATTATCTTCATTATTCTTTAAAGAATTTACAGGTTCTGAAATGTATGTTTTTGAATTAGCAAAAGAGTTAGTGAAACTTAATTGTGACGTAACTGTATTATCTGATACTAATGGTCCTCTTTCAAAAATTGCAAATCAATACAAAATAAAAACCTTATCCCATAATAACCCTCCTGGTTATATCATGGGTGACGGTATTATGAGATTTAACACACCTCAAGGTATTATTAAGACCGAACCGGGTAAGTTCTATAGAAATGGAATATATGATTTTGATATTATCCATGTTCAACACAAACCAATCACTGAACGTTTACTACAACTTTATCCCGACCTCCCTAAAGTTTCAACTATTCACTCAGAAGTAATTTCATTGGAAGACCCTGTTAAAGACGAAACTATTATGAAATATATCACTATAAGACCTGAGATTAGTAATAAAATAATAAATAATGATGGTATCGAGTCCGATAAGGTAAAATTGATATATAACCCAGTAGATATGAACAGGTTTAACACTAAAGGTATCTCAGACAAAAACTATATACTTTTTGTTGGTACTATTGATTACCTGAGAGAAAAGACGATTAAAGATGTGTCCGATTATGCAAAGTCTGTTGGTAAAGAATTTTGGATAGTAGGTGAAAATAAATCCAACTATTTAGATGAACTATTAAAAGAATCTCATATTAAACATTACCCTTCAACACAAAGAGTTGAAAAATTCGTTAAAGAGTGTTCTGAAACTGCTGGTATTCTTCTTGGTAGGACAACTATTGAAAGTTGGTTATGTAATAAACCATCGTGGATTTATCAAGTTAATGATAAAGGTGACATTCTTTCAAAGGAAAGAACCACACCTCCTGACGATATAAATAAATTCTACTCTTCAGAGGTGGCTAAACAAATCAAAGAAGTATATATTGAATCAATGAAAAAATGGGAACAAAACTTAGATTTGGAAGAAAAGAGAAAACACCAAAGAATGATTTTCAATGGTAGGAAAATAATCCCTAACAATACTAAAAACTGGGGTGACTTAGTCCCATTTAATATCATCGATAAGTTATTCAATAATCATGGATTAAATGAAACTGATGTTTTTAATGTTAAAAATCCTGGTAAACAATATAAAGTATATTCTACAGGTAGTGTTATGCATTTCACTAAACGAAACAGTATTGTTTGGGGGACAGGTTGTATAGATAAAGGAGCTATTGGAGATATACCACAGAAGGTATATGCGGTTAGAGGTCCCTTAACACGAGATGAGTTATTAAAACGAGGTATTGAATGTCCTGAAATTTATGGTGACCCAGCTTTACTTTATCCGATGATATACAATCCAAAAATCGAGAAGAAATATAAATGGGGTATCATTCCTCATTATATTGAATTTGAGTCAGATAAAGATATCGACATATTAAAAAATTTAGAACAATTAGGATTTAAAATTATAGATATTTCTTCAGGTGAAGAAGAGTTTATTAATCAAGTATTAGAAGTTGAAAATGTTATATCATCAAGTCTACACGGGTTGATTATTGCAGATGCATATGGTATACCGAACGCAAGAGTTAATATATCAAACAAACTAATTGGTGGTGATTTTAAATTTAAAGATTATTGTATGTCTGTAGGTAGAGAAATTGACTTAGGTTTTCAACTTCATGAAAACACCACATTAGAAGAAATATTAGAGTTACATTTTAATAAATCTATTAAATTTAATTCGCTTAAACTATTAAACTCGGCTCCGTGGGGTATTAAATATGTTCACTGATTTAAACATAGATAGACCAATTAATCTCATACAAGAAGTAAGGACATTACACTCACTTTGTGAGAATGGTGTGTCTTTGTATTGTGATTCACACAACTATCAAAAATTACTACCCTTAAAAGAGTTTTTCGATTGTAATATTAACTTGGGATTAAATCCTTCAGGTAAAAGTTTTAGTGAGGTAGTATCAATAATACATCATGAACCAACCACAAAAATTGATAATATTGTTAAAAATTTAATTTTTCCAAAGTCTTTAATAGATTTCTGTCAAGAAGAAAATGATAATAAATTAGATGAAATCTATTTCAGGGGATTAATAACTGGTAAAAGAGAGAAAAGTATTGAAAAACTTAAAAGTATAACTAATAAAACAATCACTATAGATTCATCAAATAAAGGAAGAAAATTCCCATTAAAAACATTTGATAAAGATTATTTTGATGAAATGAAAAAATACAGATTTGTATTTTGTCCTGATGGTGATTTTGTTTGGTCATATAGATTTTTTGAAACTATAATGTGTGGGGCAATACCAATAGTTGAAAACGAATCTGCACTTTTTAGTGGTTTTTATTATTATAATTTAAAGTCCGATTTAAACTCTATAGAGTGGAATAAAGAATGGGTAATAAAAAATTTAGAACTTTTAAAACAAAATTTTACATATGAAATTAATTGAAAAGATTACCGAATGGATTAAAAATTATGCAGAAGAGAATAGAATAAGTTCTTTAGTTGTTGGTGTATCAGGAGGCGTAGACTCTGCACTGGTTTCTACATTATGCGCAAAAACAGGGTTACCGACACACTGTGTATTAATACCAATACATCAAGACCCATCACATACTGAGAGAGGTATGAACCATGTGAGATGGTTACAGAAAGACCACGACTTGGTGGGGTTACATGAGTTTAATTTAACCGATGTTTATGACAAATTTGTAAATACTATGGAATACGCGTCTTCACCACTTGGTTTTGCGAATTCTCGTTCACGACTACGGATGGTTACGTTATATCAATTGGCAACTACCGTTAATGGTTTGGTTGTCGGTACCGGTAATAAAGTTGAAGACTTTGGTGTGGGTTTTTACACAAAGTATGGTGATGGAGGGGTGGACATTTCACCCATTGCAGATTTAATGAAAACCGAAGTCTACGAACTAGCCGAAGAATTAGGTATAAATCAAGAAATATTAGATGCCCAACCAACAGACGGTCTATGGGGTGATGATAGAAATGATGAAGACCAAATCGGGGCCACTTACCCTGAATTGGAATGGGCAATGGGATATGTCGGTGACGGGTCTGATTTAGATAGTAGACAACAAAGAGTATTAGAAATCTACGAAAATTTTCACGAAAAAAATAAACATAAAATGGAACCGATTCAGGTATTTAAAAAATGAAAAAAATAGGAGTAATTGGTGTTGGGAAGTTAGGTCTATCTTTCGCACTTTTAGCTGAACATAAAGGATACGAGGTTATTGGTTCAGATATATCAAAAGAGTATGTTGACCAACTTAACCATAAAACACTTAAGAGTAACGAACCTTATATTGAGGAATTTTTAAAAGAGTCCAGTAAATTTTATGTGACCACACATAATGTTGAAGTTATTGAAAACACGGACATCATTTTCACTTTTGTTCCTACACCTTCACTTCCAACTGGTGAGTATAATCACGAATATGTGGAACAGGTGGTTGAGTCTTTTGAGATGATGTATAACAATGGTCATGATTTGGTTGGTAAAATTTTAGTAGTTGGATGTACAACCAACCCTGGTTACGTAGATACCATCACGGAAAGATTGAGTAAGTTCGGTATGGACGTCTGTTACAACCCTGAGTTTATTGCTCAAGGTGATATTGTGAATGGGTTAAAATACGCCGACATGGTGTTAATTGGAACCTCATCAATGGTGGAAGTTGAAAGGGTAAAAGACATCTATAAGATTTTGATGGATGATGAAAATCCAAAGTTCAACGTAATGTCCAATACCGCAGCTGAAATAACTAAGATTTCAGTTAACTGTTACCTAACTACAAAAATATCATTTGCCAATATGATTGGTGAGATTTGTCATAACACGGGTATTGGTGAAGAAGTTGAGACCGTATTATCCGCAATAGGTGATGATACAAGAGTTGGTAAAAAATATTTGAACTATGGATTTGGTTTTGGTGGTCCTTGTCTTCCACGTGATAATAGAGCACTCGGTGTACATGCTGAGAAAGTAGGTTTAGAAATCAATTTACCATTAGAAGTGGATAAGTTTAATATTGAACACCACAAATATTTGGTAAACAAATTTGTTATGGAGAATCCAAACCGTAATACAACATTTGTTTTCAATTCAGTGACCTATAAAAAAGGAACGGACCTGCTTATTGAATCACAACAATTAAATCTTTTACTTTCATTATTGACTGAAGGGTATAGATGTGTTGTTATTGATATCGATGAAGTTAGAGAACAATTAGAAAACCCACTCACTAAAACATACGGTAATAAAATAAAATTCCAACCTATTGGTACGACCGCAGAAGGGGTAAAAATTATACTTTAAACATTATGATAACATTTTCATCACTCGGTAAATATGGTCGGTTAGGTAATCAACTATTTCAATATTCCATATTAAAATCAGTATCACTTCAAACCAATTATGAAATAGTTTTGAACAAAAACATTTTTAATTTTGTTTGGCACGGTCAAAAATGTTTATTAAATAATTTTAAATTAAAAAGTGCAAATTATGGTAACCCTAAACCTGAACATTATTATAGAGAAAAAATGGACTCAACAATATTAAGTCCAAAAATGTATGATAAAAACGTGTATAATGTTTTAGATAATACTGATTTTTTTGGGTATTTTCAAAACGCAAAATACTATGAAGATATAAGAATATTATTAAGAGATGAGTTAGAAATGAGTGACCGATATGAAGATTATGCAAAAAATTATCTTAGTAAATTTAATAATCATACAGTATCTTTACATGTAAGGAGAGGAGATGTGTCTAATGGTACTAATAAAAATTGTGATTGGTCAAATGATTTTAGTGAGGGTTCAACATTAAAAAATTATTATCAAGAGGCACTGAATAATGTACCGGAAGATAGTAGTATCATTTTGTTTACTGGTGGGAATAGAAATAATGATAATACTATGGATTACGAATGGTGTAAAAAAAACTTTAACGATAATAGGATAATAATGACTGAAGAAATGGATGAGTTAGAAACATTTTCAATAATGACAAAAGTTGACACTAATATTATCGGATTCAAGTCAACTTTTAGTTGGTGGGGAGGGTTTTTAAATAAAAATGAGAGTGTAATTGCTCCTAAAAATTTTAATCCAACGATAGATACACCTGAAAATATCGAAGTATACCCATCGTATTTTAAAACAATTTAAAACTTTAAAATTATGTTAATAGATTTAAGAAAACTAAATAAAAAATACAATTTAAATATTGATGGTGTAATACATATTGGTGCACACTATGGTGAAGAAAATAATGTTTACAGAGAATTAAATATCGATAATATCATCTATGTAGAACCAATCAAATCAACATACGACATATTGGTCGATTCGACAAAGGATAATAAAAACACACTATACTTTAACACCGCCTTAGGGAATTTTAATGGTAAAACTATGATGAATATGTCATCAAACAGAAATACATCAGCATCAATATTAAAACCGAAAAATCATCTTTATCTAAGTCCAAATGTTAAATTCCAAGGTGAAGTAGAAGTTAATATAGATTTACTTGATAACTTAGAATTTAATAGACAAGATTATAATATGATTAATATTGATGTACAAGGTTATGAGCTTGAAGTATTTAAAGGAGGTAAAGACACTTTAAATGGTATTGATTATATTATGGCAGAAATAAACCGAGATGAGGTCTATGAAGACTGTGCACAGTTAGACGAACTAATAGAATTTTTGTCACCTTATGGTTTTGAATTAGTGGAAACTAATTGGGCCGGTCGTGAATGGGGTGATGGATTTTTTATTAAAAGATAATATTATGAATTTGATTTTTGATATAGGAGGTAACAGAGGTAAAATGACTAATGTGTTTAGTGAAAAATCAGTAAAGGTTATAGTATTTGAACCAAATCCAAAATTAGTAACCCTACTTAATAATAATTTTCAAACGCCAGATGTAATAATTGATAATAGGGCAATATCAGACACTAAAGGTTTTAAAACTTTCAATATATCTAACGCAGATACAATATCTACTTTTTCGTATCAATGGATTGAAAACTCTAGATTTACCGGTAAATATAAATGGGACAAAACGATTGAAGTAGAAACCTTAACATTATCTGATGCAATTAATGAATATGATATTCCTGACTATATTAAAATAGACACGGAAGGTCATGAATATGATATATTAATAAATTTCCATCAATTATTACCTAATACTATTTTTTCTTTTGAATGGGCTGAAGAACAAAAAGATAAAATAAAAAAAATATTGAATCATATGTATTCATTAGGTTATACCAAATACTCATACACATATGGAGATAAAATTTTATTTGATGAAGAAATCTCATGGGTTGAGTATCAAAATTTAAAATTATTAGATAACTTAGATGAGAATAGAATGGAGAAATGGGGAATGCTGTATTTTAAAAAATAATATAATATGAAAAACATAGTAATATTAGGTGGTGGTGGTTTTATCGGAGGTCACCTCGCAAAAAGATTAAAAGACGAAGGAAATAAAGTCACCATTTGTGACATCAAAGAACACGAATATTGGAATCACGAGGATATTTGCGATGAGTTTATAGTTGGAGACCTCAGAAACCCCGTTGTTGTCGCCAGTGTTATCGGAAAAGGTGTAGATGAGGTTTATCAACTTGCCGCGGATATGGGAGGTGCTGGTTACATTTTTACAGGTGATAACGATGCTAACGTAATGCACAATTCAGCACTTATCAATTTGAATGTCGTACATGAATGTACAAAGAAAAAAGTAGGTAAAGTATTCTACTCTTCTTCGGCGTGTATGTATCCTGAACATAATCAGTTGGACCCCAACAACCCTAATTGTGAGGAATCGTCTGCATATCCAGCAAACCCTGATTCAGAATACGGATGGGAAAAGTTGTTCTCAGAAAGATTGTTCTTAGCTTTTAACCGTAATTACGGATTGGATGTGAGGGTAGCTCGTTTCCACAATATCTTCGGACCTATGGGTACGTGGACAGGTGGAAAGGAAAAGGCACCGGCAGCAATGTGTAGAAAAGTTGCTGAAGTACCTGAAGGTGGTGAGGTTGAAGTGTGGGGTGATGGTCATCAAACACGTTCATTCTTGTATGTTGACGAATGTGTTGAAGCGGTATTAAGACTTATGGAATCCGAATTTTTAGGACCAGTAAATATTGGTTCGGAAGAGATGGTGACTATCAATGAGCTAGCACAGATGGCTATTGATATCTCAGAAAAAGATATTAAGATTAACAATATAGGAGGACAAGATTTCATTGACAAATACGGGTTTACTTGTCCTGTAGGTGTTAGAGGTCGGAACTCTGATAATAAACTTTATAATGAAAAAGTGGGATGGGAAGTATCTCAACCCCTTAGAGTAGGAATGGAAAAGACTTATCAATGGATTAATGAACAAGTAGAAGAAAGTAAAAAGACTTATATCTATGAAAGCCCTGATAAAGGTGAAACTGTATATAGAAGAGAGTTTGGTGCTGACCACAACACAAGAGAACTTGTTAAATAATTTAATTAAAAAAATTAATGGCTACTAAAGGTAGAAGAAGTGAACAAAACCCTAAAAAATCACGCAAAGAGATTATCAGGGAAATAATTGGGAGGACCCCAAGAAAGAAGTTTCTTTCTGAAAGTCAAAAAGTTTATTACCAAACACTTTGTGACAGTGAAATAACAATTTGCACAGGACCTGCGGGTGTTGGTAAATCATATGTTGCGATGAGTGCTGCTGTTCAACTATTGTTAGACGAGAGTAACTCTTACGAGAAAATTATCATCGTTAGACCAGCAGTTGAGGCTGAAGAAAAACTCGGAGCATTACCAGGTAACTTAGAGGAAAAGTTAGACCCATACATTTTTCCATCATATTACCTACTGAATAAAATTATAGGTAAAGAGGCAAGAGAAAAACTAAAAGAACATGACATCATTGAAGTGTTCGCATTGGCATACATGAGGGGTATGAACATTGATAACTCAATTCTAATTTTTGAGGAAGCTCAAAACTCTACACCCTCACAGATGAAACTATTATTGACAAGGATTGGGTTCAATAGTAAGTTTTTCATATCGGGAGATATTGACCAGACTGACCGATATAAAGATAAAACACACTCGGGTTTATATGACGCGATGAGTAAGTTCACCGATTTAGATGAGGTGGGTACTTTTGACTTTGGTACGGAAGATATAATCAGAAATCCAATCATTAGTAAAATATTAAAGAAATACGAATGAAAATAGCATTTGAAGTTAATGGTGTGTTGAGAAATACTTTTGGTAAAGCTGAGGAAGTTTATCAAAAGTTTTTCATTGATGACTACGTTAAAGGAGAAGAAGAGGAAGAGTTTGAATTCAAACTAAACCTACCCATTACCTCAACCACTTTGAGTAATCATTTTGTATTTCAAGATGAGGAAAGATTAATGGAGTTTTTCTATGTGGATTTTCCAATGAATATCTTTGGTCACTCACAATCAATGGAGAATTCTACTTTTCATGACTTAAATGACATCTATAAAGACTTAAGAGACGACCACGAATTGGTCATCATATCTAATGAGATTGAAAAGTCTAAACCCGCAACTTTGTTTTTCTTATCTAAGTTCGGATGTATGTTTGAGAAGATTATTTTCTATAATCAATTTACTGAAGATGAGGTGTTGTCTGAGTTTGATTTAATTATATCAGCACAACCACAAATTTTAGACAAAGAACACGACTATAAAACTGTAAAGTATAAAACCACATATAATGAAAGTGTTGATTCAGATTTCGAAATAGAAACACTGAAAGAGTTCAAAGATTTATATGAAAAACTTGATTTGAAATGATAGACATTTTAGGACACATGTATTACATCGACATGGATGTATTGGAGGAATTTGTAGAATTAAAGGACTTCAAACCGACTCAGGAAGACGATAAAGAACACCAACATTTTTCAATTATCAAATTTGAATTAATCAAGATGATGATTGAAGTAGTTTTAACAGAAAGAATGGACGATATGGATGAAAACTTAGGTATACATAATGCCAAAAGCACAAGTATTCCCTTTCGTATAGCATTTAATACATTATTAAGACATAACATTATTAAATATATTGACTAATGGACCAAGATACTATTAAAAAGATTGAAGAATCAATCCAAAAATTAAAAGACAAAACGTCGAGAATTTACCTTATGGTTCAAGATACCAAAGGTAACGCAAGAGCCGGTATTAGATTTACCTATCACATGGCAATGGCATTAAAGAATGGTGGTTATAACCCAATCATCCTTCATGAATCTAAAGACTATTCAGGTGTTGGTTCATGGATGGGTGAGGAATATATGGAAATTTCTCATCAACCAATCGAAGGGGAGAATCTACAAATTAAACCTGAAGATTTCGTAATCGTACCTGAATTATATGGTCACGTAATGGACCAAATTAAAGGTTTAACCTGTGGTAAAATTGTTTTATGTCAGGCATACGATTACATGTTAGAAACATTACAACCAGGTATGAATTGGGCAAGTTACGGTTTCTTAAAAGGAATCACCACTAACGAAACACAAAAAGAGTTCATCAAAGGAATTATGAAGAATACATCATTAGATGTTATTACTCCTTTAATCCCTGAAATGTTTAGTGAGAAAACTGTACCAGCTAAACCTATTATTGCAATTCACACTCGTGACCAAAGAGACACTTCTAAAATCATCAAATCATTCTACTTAAAATACCCTCAATTTAGATGGATTACTTTCCGTGATATGAGAGGATTATCTCAAGAAGAATTTGCTGAAACGTTACAGGAGTGCTTTGTTTCTGTATGGATTGATGATATCAGCGGTTTAGGGACATACCCTCTTGAGAGTATGGCGTGTGGAACACCTGTAATCGGTAAAGTACCAAATATGAAACCTGAATGGATATCAGATAGTAACGGTGTTTGGACTTACGAATCAAACAATATGGTTGATATCATTGCAGAATACACACAAAATTGGTTAGAGGATAATATCTCTGAATCACTATACCAAGCTGGTATTGATACGGCAAAAACATATCAAGATAAAGATAGTTTCGAGTCTGAGGTGATTACCGCATTCGACACATATCTTACTACGAGATTGGAAGCATTTCAAACACAAATAGATAAACTTAAAGTAGAAGAAACAGTTTAATTATGAAAGATATTTCAGTTATTCTCCCAGTTGAGAGTTCAAAACACAAAAATTTTACTGAGTTGTTTACAAACTCGATTATGTCGATTACTAAACAATCAGTTCAACCTAAAGAATTAGTCTTAGTTCACACTAATGAAGAAAGTTTAGTATCATACTTAAACGATTTTGATTTTAGTGGTCTTACCGTAAACATGGTGGAAAACAAGGGTGAGTCTGACTTCGCATCTCAAATGAATTTGGGTGTTGAAAAGGCCACTTCCGAGTGGGTTTCATTTTTAGAGTTCGATGATGAGTATTCATCTATTTGGTTTAAGAATGTTCAGACATATATTCACGCACATCCATCAGTAAGTGCGTTCTTGTCACTCGTTGTTGATGTTGATGAGAAAGGGACATTCGCAGGATTCACAAACGAAGCCACATTTGCAGCTTCGATGAATAGTGAAATCGGTTACTTAACAAATGAAGTATTACTTGATTACCAAAACTTCCAAAGTGCTGGTATGGTGATTAAGAGAGATACGTATAAAGAATTAGGTGGTTTTAAACCATCAATCAGATTAACGTTTGTTTATGAATTCTTATTACGTTTGACTTACAACTCAGTTAAAATTATGACAATCCCAAGAATTGGTTACAAACACTTGAACATGAGAGAAGGTTCAATTTTCTGGAACTATAAGAATGGTGAAAATAAAGTAACAGATGACGAAGTTAGGTTTTGGTTAGACAGTGCGAAGAAAGAACATTTCTTTGTTGACGACAGAAACATAAAATATGAACCTGAGAACGTTTAATGTTTTTATCAGGAAATACATCGGAACCTACCCCCAAAAAAAGGGGTAGGAAACCGAAGACCACGACAAACTATTTTGACGTCAGAGAAGAAAATGCTGTCAAGATGTTTTTGTCTGCATCCACATATGAAGAAAAAAATGAAATTTATAATGAATATCTAAGGGCACCCTTAGATAAGATGATTGAGTCAATCATCAGACGTTATAAATTATATCGTAAAGGAATGGAATTCAAAGAAATTCATGTCGATACACATTCTTTTCTTATCACAAAAGTAGATAAATTCAAACCAGCCAAAGGAAAGAAGGCTTATTCTTATTTTGGTACGATTTGTAAAAATTATCTAATGGGTCAAATTATAAAAGACCAAAAAGAACAAAATAGAAAAATATCTTATGAAGACATTTCAAGTTCATTAGAAAACCGTCCTGACTTAATTTATCACTTAGAATATGATAAAATTGAGCCGAATCAAGTTATTCTACATTTCTTAACCGAAATGGAAAAGTTCATGGAGGAATCGCCTTTAAATAAGAATGAGGTTAAATTGGGTTATGCTTTGATGGAGTTATTTGAAAATTATGAGACAATATTCATCGGGACCGACAACAACAAATTCAACAAAAATATTATTCTACTTTCTTTACGTGAAATGACTAATATGTCAACTAAAGAAATTAGAACGTCAATGAAGAAATACAAAGTTTTATATTACGAATTGGTCAAAAAAATTAATAACCTATAAAACTTCGTAAAAAGATATTTATAGTTATGGGACGACCTAAGAAAAAAGAAATTGTTTTAAGTAAAGATTCTGTTTTGAGTCTTATGCAGGAAATCTACAATGAACTTGTAGAACAAAGAGGAACTGCTGTAAGAATTCAAAATAAGATGCTTGCAATGTTGAAAGACCCAAAAGATATGACCGTTATTGGTCCTGTCATTAAAGAACAACAAAAAATAATTAACGATACCATAGAGAAGAAATTATCCCTTTCAAAACTACAATCAAGTATTTGGGAAAAATCTCAAAGTGGTAATGAAGAGTCGTTCAGTATTTCTGATATGGACGATGATGTATTATCAGCATTAATTGATAAGGATTCTAATACGGACAAGGGTAACTCAGAAGGATATAAATTAGATTAAAATAGATATCATCATGGGTACGGACTTGAATCAAGATTACAAAAAGGTTAAAAGCACAGTTCAGGCGTATAAGACTACTACTGAAGCTAAAAAGGATATTCAGCAAAACATTAAAAACAATGCTGGTGACAACTTTACTAAATCAAAAGATAAGTTCTTTAGTAATCTAAATGAATGGGGTCAAACAACGGAAGGTGTTACACAACAAAAGAAAAAACAATTTCAAGACAAGGCTAAAAACCAATTAGACCAACTTACAGAAATCTTTATGATATCTGCAAAATCCGCAAGGTCTGAAGCCGGTCCTATTGCCAATAGTAAATCAGTCGATAAGTTAGTTGAAATTTATAAAGAAACTATTCTTAACACTAAAGATAGGATTAGAGAGATATTCATTAAAGAAACTATCTCAGCATTGGGTTGTTCTGAAGAACAAACATTCTCCACATCACCATTATATGTTAGAGTTCAGTCTGTCGACCTTTTTAAGAAACTATTAAATAACCCTGATGGTGATACTCAAGCATTATTATTTGAAAAGGACACCACACCAAATGGATTTATTCCATATTCAATGAATAGAGAGTTATATAATAGAACTCAAAATTTAGGGACATCCTTTAATCAAGAATACGGAAACAATTATGTGGGTGCATCTAAAAACTCAATAATGAATATCAGTTATGTCGACCAAGATAATAATGGTAATCTTGGTGACTACTTCAAAGTTGAACTCAATCAAAGTGCCAATAAGATTAGTAGTGTCACTCAATTCTTACAGGATTATTACACATCGATAGATATGATTGATATCGATGAATTGATAACAGTAATTTTAGACAACTTAACAAACTCAGTTTCATTTGATTTAGGTGTTGATGTTGGGTTTAAAGAACAACAAGGTAAATTTGCAAAGTTATTACAGAGAATTTTGGGACTTTGTTTCGATAACACAAAAGAGATTGATGTATCAGGTATTTCTAAGTTATCTGTTTTAGATAATATAGATGAAAGTTTTTTCGAATTCACAAACAATGATTTAAGAATTATAGAAAACGAACTAGATAACTTTCAAAAAGGTGTGACTGAGTTTACTGACTGTGATAATGTAAAATTACCCGTAGATAATCAAGCAGTCATTAACTACATTAAAGAAGCCAGAGACGAAGATACTTCTATAAAAAAATTAGATAAACTTATCGAAACAATAGATAAATTATCTGAAAATGAGGAATGGAGATTAAAACTACCAAATTCTATTAATATCAACGCAGCTATTAAGTTTGATTTAATGAAATGGATTCCACTTAGTATAATGCAGGTTCTATTATCACCTAAAAATCTTCTTGGTTTTATGACGATGTTTAAAGCAATTCAAAATAACATCGTAGACCTAATTGAAGATTTACAAGAATTCTTAAGAAACTTTAAGGACTTTATAATTGAAGTGATGAGTAAAATAGGTGCCATCTTTGTTGAAGAGTTGTTTGAGGCTATAAAAAGAAATATTTCTGAATTAGTAAGACTTCTAATCTCTGAAATCGCCAAAGAAGCTAGAGATGCAAGAGCCCGAATGATTTTTACGGTTTTAGAAACTGTTCTTGTATTATCTGAAGGATTCCAAGATTGGAGACGATGTAAATCAGTGGTGGATGAACTATTTGCTCTCCTAAAAATTGCAGGTAGACAAATCGCCTCAGGATTACCTCCTTTTACTCTCGGTCTATCTCAATTTTTACCGGGTATGTCAGAAACTAGAGTTTTTGCAAACTACATAGAAGAATTACAGAAAATGGGTTTACCAACTGGTGACTTACCTGATGGTTCACCTAACCTTATGATACAAGCTAACTTGTCATCAATTAAAGGACAATTTAAAGAAATGCATGAAAACGGTAAAACAGAAATTTTCATACCACCATTATCAGTTGTTGCGCTGGGTGCTGGAACGACATTACCAACAAAAGCAGTAGGTAAATCATATTAATATGGAAAATAAATTACAAGACATTATATCTAATTACAAAAATAAGGGTAATTCAGATTTGAAATTTGCACTCTCAGAACTAAGCCAAGATTTTGAAGAAACAAAGTCATTATTAATTAAACTTACAAATCATTTAGATTCGACTGAAAAAATTTATAATGATATTCTAACTGAATATAAAAAAAGAGGTAATCAATGAGTAATCAAGGAAACTTCGGAGGAGCATTAGACGATTTACCAACTAACTATAGGCAAATTATCTATCAGGGAACTGTAGTAGATAATGAGGACCCATTTATGCTTGGTAGAATCAGGGTTTATCCTGAGGACCAAAGTATTTCAAACCGACTTGGTTCGATTCCCAATTGGAATGAATCTAAAGATAAATGGACCGATAAAGACCCTTTTATTTTTATACCATTACTACCATACTTTCTTTATCAAACACCTAAAGTTGGGGAATATGTTCACGTCATATACACTAACCCTGGTCAAAAAACATTAAAAAACCAATATTATATTCAGGGTCCTTTTTCTTCTCCGACTACGACATTCTTTGAAGACTCAGATTCCGCCAAAACATTTTTAAATTCTGGAACTCAGAATAAAAAATACGAACCACTTAAAAACAAACAAGGAGAACTATCTAACCCTAAGACTGAAGGAATTTATCCACATCCAGGTGATATTGCTATATTAGGTAGAAATAATAGTGATATAGTATTAAAAGAAGGTGAAGTATTATTAAGAGCCGGTAAACATAATAGATTTAATAGAAAACAGTTACCGACGGCCAAAGATTCAAGAGCGTTCCTACAATTATCACAGTATAATACCAAAGAACGATATGCTCAGTTACAAACAAAATACACTATTCAAGAAGAAGACCCTAATTTAAAAAAGATTATTGAGTATGTTATTTACAACCCTGAAAACACTCAAAATATGTTGAGAGGGGCAATTAATCTTTATAATGTTATTCCTGATGAACTATCAGGTTCAACAAGAGCGTCGAATGTTACCACAACCTCAAATATCGAAAACTTCAAAAGACTTCAATATACACAAGAATTTGAAAATCAGTCGATTGATGGTGTAGCCAAGTTAGTGAATGTCTTTATTAATAATGTAATGAAAGGTAAAATGGATAATGGGTTATTGATAAACAATCAATTCCCTTTTTACTTTAGACCGAACATTTTGAATTCTAATACAGTTAGAGACTTTAATGAAGATACTGATGTTGAATCTTATGCTAACTTGATTGTTGTTTTTAGTTTAATTAAACCAACCGAATTTACAAATATCATCAGTGGTAGTGGTTTGGTTTATAATAAAAAAGGTAAATCTACATTACCTAAAAAAGTAGTTAAGGAAAAGTTTAGACCTAAACAAGTGTTGAACCAAGACAATACCGTGGGTATTATGGGTGCCAATCAACTATATTTCCTTTCTCACGATTCAGTAAATCCGAGTAAATCTAAGATTAATTTGGCCGATACATTATACGGTATTGACCAAACAAAACTTGTAGATGAAATTCAACCAAAGACCTCATCAATGGTTAGAGGTGAAGAGTTACTACAACTCATAGAACTAATAGTTAGATACTTAACAACACATGTTCATCCATACCCTGGTTTACCACCAGTACCTGTTTCACAAGATGGAACAAGAGTAGATGATTTACTAAAAGAACTATTAGACGCAACTTCAAAAATTTTAAATAAAAATATTCGTATAAACTAAGTATTTATAGTAAAAACGAATAATGTCAATTCTTAAGTCATATTTCAAACGTAACGATACGTTAATCTATAATTCATACACCAACACAGGTAGAAACCCTGTCGTTGAACTTTTCTTTGGTAGGGTAGACAATTTAAACTCACCAAAAGGTTATTCTCGTTTCATCTTTGACTTGGATTTAGAATTACTCCAATCTAAATTAAGTAGTGGTCAAATATCTACAGGTTGTACTGCCGATATGACACACACTTTAAGGATGACAAATACATCATCCTTCGACGAAGAGTTATTAAACACCACTTGGTCAAACGGACGTAGAAGGGCGACTTCATTTGATTTGGTTCTATTCCGTATACCGAAAGTGTCAGGTTCTACTGGCGATTCTCAAACATGGGATGAAGGTGTTGGACAAGACTATTATAATGTAAATGATGTGTATGAAGGTAACAAGGCGTTTTCAGATAGACCGGCAAGTTGGTTCCAAAGAAATACAATCAATAATTGGTCAACTAATGGTATATATGACAACACTAACTCAAACTCAATCTCAGGACTAAACTATTCAGGTCTTACTATTGTAGACACACAACATTTTGAATTTGGTAATGAAGATATTGAATTTGATATGACTAATGAAATTAATAATATCCTTTCAGGGGCAACAACAGGTGTTACTGGGTGGGGTGTTGCGTTTGTTCCTGATGTTGAAAACATTACAGGAATGACAGAGAACTATTCTGTAGGTTTCTTCTCACGTCATACACAAACGTTCTATGAGCCATTTTTAGAAACATCATACGATGACCTTATCTTAGATGATAGATACACATTCTATGAAAAAGTTTCTAATAAATTATACCTTTACACATATGTAAATGGTAACCCAATTAAATTAGACAACGACCCTGTTGTTGAGATTTACGACTCAAACGATGATTTAGTTGAAACATTAACTGCGTGTACCAGAGACTTAGGAGTCTACGAGATTACCGTTTCACCAATTACTGCCACTACAGTTCCATGTATGTATTATGATAAATGGACTCAGTTAACTTACAATGGTGATTCTATTAGTGACGTAGAAAATGAATTTGTAGTTAATTCAAATGACGGTTACTTTACCATTGGAACAAGAACTGAAGAACCATCAATATACGGATTTAATTTCAGTGGAATTAAACAGAATGAGAAGATTCTTAACACTGATGTGAGAAAAGTTAATGTAGACATTAAAAAAGCATACACAGCCAAAGAAGTACTTAAACATGTAAATTGCTACTACAGAGTTTACGTGAAAGAAGGTAGTACTGAGGTTCAGGTTCAAGATTGGACACAAATCAACAGAACAGCAGACGGATACTACTTTGTATTTGATACGACAGACAAGATACCAAATGAATATTTTATTGATATTAAGGTGAACACCGACCGCGAAGTGAATACTTATAAAAGAGAACTACAATTCCAAATCGTTAACAAGAAATGAGAAAAGTAAAAATTACAGAGGCACAGTTAGAAGAAATCGTCAGAAGAGTTATTGACGAAAAGAAAAAATCTAAGAAGAAAAAGAAAAAGAAAGATACGACGTTATGTTCTCGTGGTAAAAACGCTGCAAAAGCAAAATATGATGTTTACCCATCCGCATATGCCAATGGTTATGCGGTCCAAGTCTGTAAGGGTAAGATGCCTGGATTGGACGGGGAAAAAAGATGTTCAGGAAAGTATTGTTCAGGTAAGAAATAATTCTTATCTTTGTGTTTGTAAAAAAATTTGTGTCATGTCATATATCTCTACAACCTATCAGTTGAAGCATAAGAAGGATAATAAAGTCATCATGGAAGTAAGTGCAAGTTCCGTAGAAAGAGCTATGGATTATATTTATGAATCTATGCCTGAAGCATATAGTCCTGACTATATGATTACACCGAGACCTCTAAGTACTACACCTTCTTTTAATTAACGAACTAACGAGTTGATTACCCACTCGTAACCTTTAAGACCCCCATAAGATAGATAAGTAATATTGTCCTTATCATTTTGGGGGTTTCTGCTTTCTGTAATATAAGACTTATCACAAAAAGATTTGATTTTCTCTAATACCTCTCTTGAAACATACTGACTTTCCAAAAGTGTATGGGCAATTTTCATATCAACACCTGATTTTTTAAGTCTATATAAGTTCTTCTTAACCGATTCTCTAACTACTTTAGGGACTCTAAATTTATCAAACCCCTCATCGATAGTTATTTTAAGGTCACCAGTCCCTTTAATTACTCTATGATATACCATCTTAGGGATGAAGTATGTTTGTCCTTCCTGCAAGACCTGAGGTAGTTCCTCGTCCATTTGCAACATCCAACCGTTACTCTCTTCAACAAAAACCTGACGGTCACTTCTGTCTCTATGCCATATCAATTCCTCAGAGTCCACATTTTCAGTGAACACTCTTTTGAACTTATAATTACTAATATTTTCTTGACTATACACCATTACCAAAATCTTCCTGGTACATTCTTACCAAAATCTTTATGTGCTCTACACGCCCAATATCCCGCCTTAGTTTTATCTTTCTTTTTCTCACACTGATGTCTTGCCGCAAATGATTTACGAGCCGCTGGGTCATTCCACTTAGCTGTCATAACAGGAGAACCGTAACTTACCTTCTTAATCTTACCCGTCTTTGGGTTACGAACATAAACATACCACTTTTTAGGTCCACCTGATTTAGGTTTGTTAAGTTCAACCTTTTTACCCTTATACTCGGCTTCATTTACCATAGGAAAATCTAAAGGTAACCTCTCACCTTCATAGATGAAGAATTTACCTCTTTCCGATTCTAATAATTCGATATCTTCCTCAGACCACTCACCAAAACCTTTCTTATATAGTTCACGAGCTTCATTGATAACCTCAAAATACTTTGGACTACCATGTCTAAACGCGTTTTCAGTCAAACTAACATTATTATCAATATGATATTGTAAGTTTTCAGATATCATAGATTTAGTACTGATATACTCTTGTAAAATATTCTGAATCATATTAGTATCTATCGACTCTTTTTTGTAGTTCTTAACTTTAATACGTGTTGGCTTTTGACCTTTACCTGTTTGAGGGTCTTTCTTTTCTTTTTCTCTCTTTCTACGACATGCAGAGTCTTTCTCTGATTGAGACATCTTTCCCGCAACACCAGCACCTCGACATACCGGGTATCCACCCTCATCGGCATCTTTTCTTCCACAAGGTGGATGACCCCCACCCTTTTTCTTCTTACATATGTTAACCCAAGGACCCTTTGGTTGTGAAGAACCCTTCTTCTTTTTCTTTTTCCCGAACCATACTGCTAAATCCTCACTTAAAATGTATTTACTCATAACTTGACTATAGTATATTTTTTACTATACATAATATAAATATCAACAAAACAAAGAATTCACAATATGTCTGAAGAAGTTCAAAACAACGAAGAGGTTACACAACCAATCCAAGAAGAAACAACTGAACCACAAGGGCCACAACCTCTGGGTCAATTATTTAACGTCATTAACTACAATAACGTAGATGACCTAAATACCTTTATTACCAACATGACGCCAGACCAAGGTCTATACATTCTTGTTCAGGCCGCAAGAGCGGCTCACACTAGAGGTATCTTTAGTATGGAAGAAGCCGAGACTGTTTCAAAAGCAATCAGAACCATTACTTCTACCACTGAGACACCTCAAGAACCTGAAGATTCAGGAGAGCCAAATGAAACAATGGCCAAATAATTTTTAGTTTAGTTGGAGATGGGGAGTTTTTACTCCCCATTTTTATGCTAAAAAAATTTGCTTAAAAATTTATAATATGGCGGATAAAGAAATGACTAAACGTATAATCGAAATAGAAATGATTATCAGAAAGGCAATGTCTGAGGGACATACACCTTCAGATATTGACCAATTCCAATCCCTTCGTGTTGAAAGGGATATTCTAAAAATGTTATCTGTTAAAGATTATAGACCAAAACCATGGAAATAAAAAAAGGGGACCGAATGGTCCCCTTCTTGTATCTAATAAGATATTGATTATCTCAATTCTCTTAAGTCGAAAGTTCTAACACCATCAACTGTAATCTTACCGTAGAAACGGTTGTTCACCATCTTCTTAGCGTATCTCGTCATGATACCTTTGATTGGTGTAAAGTTGAATGGGTTATACATTGTAGGAGTCAACTGTAGTGGTACATATGGTGCGTAAACGTAACCTGTATCCAATAAAGATGAACCTTTGTGACCTAACAATACTGTGTTTGGTGGGAAGTAAGGGTCACGGTAAACTTGATATCTACCTGATAACGTACCTACTCTCTCAATACCCATGTTGTATTGGTCTTGGTCTGGTGCCGCGTTAGATACGTGGAAGTATTCTAAGTCGTCGAAGATTGCAGAAATTTCAGAAGAAACTACAATCCAGTTAGCACCACCTCTTAATGTTGATTTGTGAATTTGAGCTGAGATTTGGTTAATCGCAGTAATCAATGTTTGGTTCCAATCTTTTTGATTGTAGTTTACAGAACCGTTAGAAACTCTCTTCCAACCGTTGTAATCCCATCTCAATGACCATGCAGCACCTTTTCTCAAGTCTCTTAAGATTTCACGGTCAATTTCTGCTGCCACTTGCTCAGACAATAAAGCTGTCAATTCAGCTTCAGCGTCGATGTTGTGGAATGCAGAAACGTCTTGTGCCAATTCTGGAGACCATTGTGCTCTTAGTTTTCTTTCTGTTACAGAAACAGTAACTGCCTCTAAATCAAAAGAAACTTCACCGATTTCATCTTCAAATTCTAAAGTTTTGTAGATTCTGTAAGATGCCTCGAACGTATCACCTGAGCCTACTGTTGAACCTGTGTATCCGTCCAATGAAGTTGAACCGATAGCCGCTGGAGTAGAAAAATCAAGTTCTAAATAGATTTTACCATCTGCGTTACAGATATCTTCATACTTACCACCTGGATATACAGTAGAAGCTTCAGAACCGTATTCTACGATACCTTTACCGTACTTCTGAGTAACAACTCTGAAATTGTAATAGTTAGTAGTACCTGATTCGTAAGTTTCTAAAGATGCTAAAAACTCTTCAGTATCCATTTCTTGACCGTCAGGACCAATTAATTTACCAGCACCACCACTTTGGAAACCTGATAATTCAAACATTAACGCTTTTACGTTACCTGATGCAATTGGTGTAGTGTCACCATTCACAGCCATCGCTAATGCTTCATCTAAGTCAACCTCAGTTAATGAACCACCTGACCAAATAACTGGTGTTAATTCTTTTGTCATTGCAGAGTAAGCACCTTTTGAGTAATCAAAAAGACCAGCTGGGTCAGAGTTTGGAGTTGACCCTTCGTAGAAACGGTCATACAAGTTTTTATCGTTTGCACCGTAGCCTTCGTCTGTTGTTGAAGGACCTCCTGGTGCACCGAATGGTGCAATGTGCTCGTTAGACGAGTTTCTGCTTTGAATTTTAGGTACAAAGTAGAACAATTTACCGATTGGTAAGTTCATAGCTTGTACTGATACGATATCGTTAGCTAATAATTTAGAGAATACTCTTCTAACGATAGGAAAGACTACAGTTTCGAATGAACCTGAGTCAGAAGCGTTTGCCGCTTCGTTAATTAAGTGAGACGCTTGGTTTTCGTACAATTGTGCCACGTTTTCTTTTAAGTGACCTTTCAAACCGTCCAAGAAACCTAGTTTGTCCCATTTGTTGATTGTGTCTTCTTTGATAACTTTTAAGTGCTTAAGACCGATGTTACCAACAAGACCTGATTCTAATAATGCTCCCATTTTTAATACTATTTAAGGAATTTGTTTATTTAATTATTTTCGTCATCAAATCCTTCATTCTCATGAACTGAGGATTTTCATACGTTTTGTTCTCGATAAGATTTGCAGATGAACCTTTAACTGGACTCTTAGATACTTTCTCAGAAACTGATTCTGAAATTGTATTAGCTTCCTTGCTTCCGAATTCTTCTTTCAAAGTCTTATACAAGTTTTGAGATTCTTTCAATGTTTCTACTGAATCGAATCTTCTAAGGATGTTGATTTTCTCTTGCTTCGTTGTCGTATTTTCAGTGAATAGACGAGTAGCATAAGCCAAGTTAGAGTTGAATACTGCAACTTCATTCAACTTCTCTTTAAAGATGTTAAGTGCCTTACGGTACTCTTCATTCTTTTCTCTAAGTTGTTGTAACTCTTTTTCAGATTCGTTAACTCTCTCTGCTGGTCTCATTCTATCAGACGCATACCTTTTAGCGGTTTCAGGTGCAGATTTAGCGTTAGGTACTTTTCTCATACCAGCGTTACTTCTTGCAATTTCTGTAGTTTCAGCATCTTCTTCAGTTGCTTCTCCTTCCACTTCTTCTTCATCCATGTAATCTTTGTGTGACTTAGAGTCATCACCTTTCTTACCACCATACTCTTCAGTTGCTTCCTCTTTATATTCAGAAACTTCTTCTTTCATGTCGTCTTCTTCATCCATTTCAATTTCGTAAACAACTTCGTCCATATCTTCTTCAGATACTTCCTCGTCTATTTCTTCCATTTTTTCTTCAGACTCCATTTGGATTTTATATTCAACGTCAGCTTCTTCATCTTTAAGTGTAACATCATCACCGTCTTGAGAGACAATAATTCCATCTTCTTCACCCATTGCTTTGAAAACCTTTAGGATTTCATCGTCAGATGCTCCCGTTAAATCTAGAGGCAAGAGAACCTCTTCTTCATCATCAACTTCCAACTCATCACCAGGTAAGTCCATTCCCAACATATCTTCTACGTCTTCCATGTCCATTTCCTCGCCTTCGTCTTCCATTTCTGATTCATCAGACTCCATGTCATCCATTTCGTCCTCTAAGTCTTCGATGTCTAGTTCCATTTCCTGTTCAGCCATTTCTGACCCTTTTTCCATTTTCGAACCTTCTTCCATCTCAACTTCGCCAATCATTTCATCCTCTTCAGATAATGATTCTTTTACTAATTCACTGATTTCTTCCTTCATAGTAGAAGCAAGTATTCCTTTTGCATTTTCCGTTACGGCTTCCTCCAAATTTTTCATTTGTAGTAGTGCCTCTTCAACTAATGATTTTTTAGTTTCGTTTGCCATTTTTTACTTTTTGCGCAAGTGTTTATTAATTCTTATCATATAAATAGTCTGAAAAGTTAAAAAATATCACATATGAAATATAAGAGCATAAAAAAATCGGAAGTCTCCCTCCGATTCTTAAATTTTTTGATTTGGTTTTTGTTATTCGTAAACCTCGTCGATTTTACTTTCAGCACATGCGGTAATTCTCCAATCATGTGGGAAACCTTCAAATTTCTTGGTTACCTTTGATTCAACTTCTGTGACATTGTAACCTCTTACAAGTTTCTCTTCTCTGATTTTTTTAATCTTTCCTGAGTTCTCATCAGGTAGGTCGTACTGAATTTTTGCTACGAAATATTTCTCATCCATGGTTATAAAAATTTTTAATTACCTAAATAATCGGATAATCTTCTCATTAAGTCAATAGACGCACCCATTCCACCATCAATTCTTGCTTCAGGTTCAGGTCTTCTTTCCTCTTCCAAGTTCTCTTCATACTTGTTTTTGTCGTCTTTGTTAAGGAATAGATATGCACCTGGTGTAGATGGTGATGATACAAGGTCAAAACAGATAAGTTCAAAATCTTCCTGAACTTCGTTTCTTTCACCCTTACGAGCTAAAGAACCCACACCACGGGATGAAACACCCATAGTAACACCTTGTCTCATTAAGTTCGCAGCTTGGTCACCAGGACACGAAACAACACCACTATTGTGAAAACCTGGTGAAGTTAATAGTTTCAACTTACCCATAAGAGTATTACCCTCCCACCACATATCTGTGATTAGGTGTGATACACGGTCCAAATCAATTAGAGACGATTCAGGATGGTTAAGTTCGGAAATGGATAAACCTTTATTAATTGCACCTTCATATCTTTCAGCTTCTCTACGTAAAATCTTTTCAGGGTATACACGACCGTTTCTGTTTGGTGTGTCGTACTTTTGTAATACAGCATAGAACTCAAAAGGCTTTGAGTGGTCTAGTTGACCGTAGGATTCTTTGATAACTTCTGCGTTACGGCTGTCGTTAGGATTCACATATCCTGCGTCCCATTCAATCAATATTCCTTTACCTGTATCGTTTGGACCTAATATCTTCATTGTAATTATTCTTTATTATAAATACTCATAAATAAGTATTATTCTATTATGACATCCCACTCACTAACTTGTGTACCTATATACTTGGTATATTTACTATTAATTACCTCTGATACGTATAAAGAAATATAACTTGCTAATGGTAAGTCTTCACCACTACTAAAGTCTTTTAATGCCCACGTACTCGCGAAACCTGTAACATCTTGTTCACCATCGTAATAGTAGATTATCTTATCTATTGATAATATAACACTAAGACCATCTTCTATATCACCTTCCAACATTACCTTATCAAAGGTAACTCTAGTATAATCACTTTCATATATGAAGTCACTTAGGTCAATAATATTGTTAAGGTCATCAATTGCGGTGTTACCCTCACTGATGACCTTTTTCAAATTCTTTAATTGTGATTCTGTAATTTTGATTTTCACGAAAAAGGTGTTTAAGATAAATATTCGTTCTTTTTCGTTTTGGTCTTTGACAGTGTAAAATAATCTGACGACATCAACTCGTCGTTATACACTGATTTACAAATTTGTTTTACTCTATCTCTTAGAATGATTGATTTAAAATCCATATGTTCTTTTAAGAACAATGTAATCTCCAAATTCATGAATGACTTTTTACCTAATTGGATACCACTTGTCCTGAGGTCCAAATCTACTATGTTATGTAGTTCAAAAACCAATGGGTCTACACACTCAAGTAGGTTATGTTTTATATTTCGATTTAAATTACCGTTTATTCTATTCCAATTGTTACTATCTACTGTGGGTTCTACCCACGATTGTATGGAAATATAAATTGATTTTAAGTTTTGTGCGTCTACAGTTCCATAACTACACTTTGCATTTTCAAAGATGTTTAACTTTGAACTTTTACCTTTTTTCATATATGTTTCATATATCTTCTCGTTTATTTGTTGATAAAAGTATAATAAACTTTTCCCCTTCAGTCAAAATTTGACTTAAAAAAACTATTTATTATAATAGTTAAATATGTTAGTAGTAAAAGTCGAAAAAAAAGGGGGTATCGAAAGAGCACTTAAAAAGTATAAGTATAAGGTTATTAGAACCAAACAACTTGACAATTTAAGGGAAGGTCGATATCATGAAAAGAAAACCACCAAAAAAAGGAAACAACTCCAAAAAGCCAAATATGTAGAAAAAAGAAAGGGTTCAGAAGACTGAACCCTTTTTTAATTATAAACCTTCGTGTAGTTGTCGTAACCTATATAACGAAACCAAATCGTTTTTACTTTCGCTAATTTTTTCAATGGTCTTACCAATTTTTTCTTGAAGTTCTTTGTCTTCACTCTCATTGATACTACCTTGTAGTTTAGAAACTACAGATTCTTTTAGAGTATTCATCTCGTCTGATATTTGTTCTTTTGTCATTGATAACAATGATTTCAATTCTTCTTTCTCAACTTCGTTGATGTTTTCATATTCTTTGTTGAATGTATTTGATGCAATTTTCAACATTGTAGTCAGTGGTAAGTTTACCGATTCTTTGATTACGTCTTCAATCTTTGTTTCAGAAAGTGTTCTTTGAATCTTCAATTTTGACTCCACAACAATTTCCAATTTTGTTAAAGATTTTTCGTAAATAACGTTATCAATATCTACGTAATTATTTTCAACAGATTCACCTAAAAGTTCATTAACCCATTTAGATAATTCTTCAATTTTTTCTTTGTTATTTGTAATGATGTCATTTAGTTTTTCAAACGACTCATTTACATACACCGAAGCAACTTCTTTTGATAAACCTTTTTGTGAACTTAATTCATCATAAAGGTAATAGGCTTCAGCCAAATTTTTGTCACCCAAGATTCTCTTTTTGAAACCCTGTAGATTAGACTTAAAAGATTCTTTACCGTAAGTAGAAACTAACGATTTTTCAATCTTAGATTTAATTGCACCAAACTTATTCATAATTCTTTTATTTAATAAATATTACTATTTAAGTAAGTCGTTTAACTTTTCTTCCATCTCACCCAATGACTGTCTACCTTTTGAAAGGTCAATCGTCTCATCATTACCAAATAATGTTGAGTCTTCAAGAATCAAATCTAAGTCTTTATTTCTTACTAAATTTTCAGGTGTGATATCTTCACCACCAGTCTCAACTTCACCCGCTGGTTCACCACCCAAGTCACCTCCGAGGTCTCCACCTAAGTCACCACCAAAGTCTGAACCTCCACCGAAGTCACTACCACCTCCAAAGTCATCTCCTCCTTCTTCACCAGCACCCGCTTCAGGTTCACCACCTTTCTCACCATATAATTTGTCAAGGTTATCAAAGATACCTGTGTGTAGGATAACTTCTTGAGTTTTTTCCAATTCACCAGCAACGGCTCTTTCGATACGTTGTTGTTGTAGGTCAAGTTTAATTTCCTCATCAGAGAAACCAAGAATGTGTTTCTTAGCCCATGACGATGAAACAGGTAAAATACCATTTCCAGGGTCAGTAGTCGCATCACGATACAACTGAATCTTCTGTTGCCATTGTTCCACTTTTAACAAGTCCGCTTGTGATGATGGGTTAGTCAACGCCAATTGGAAGTTATTCAATTCATCCTCAAAACCTAAGATGTATAAGTGGATGATAGCAATCTTGTTTAACTCCTGAATCATAGACCTCTGAATTCTATTGATAGTTCTTGCAAAACGGATGTCCTGTAATGCTAAGTTCTTACCTTCACCAGTAACTTCTTCAAAACCTAAGAATGCTTTAGGAACACGAAGAGCCGTCAATAGTTTCTTTTGGATATACTCAATATCCGCAATCTCTGACAGGTTCTGTGCACCTGGTAAAGTATCAATAGGGTTCGGAGCGTTAGGGTCACGAACAGGAATAAAGTAATCTTGGTCTACAGCCATTTGGTTCATACGTAGGTCAACATTACCTGTATTCGGGTCAGCAACCTGGTCACGTTTGAACTTATTGGCGACTCGTTGTACATACGGTTCAACATCTTTGTCATCCATGTTACCCACGAATACTTTAAACACTCTTCTTTCAGGTGCTCTCGAGGTTCTATAGATTAACATCGCATCTTCTGATAAGATAAGTTGTTTCCAAATTCTTCTGGCTTTCTCCAACATTGAAGTTCCATAAGGAAGTTTACGGTCGTCACCTAAAAGTCTAAAGTGAGCAATCTCCCATGTGTTGAACTCCATATCCTTAACTTTCCATTTGAACTTAAGGGCATCTTCATTACTTTCACCACTTGGTTGTTGAACGCCATATTGACTCGGTGCTGACTTCATACCTCTCTCTAATCTTTCGATTTCAATGTTAGGTAATTGTTGACCACCCATAATACCTTTCTCAGGGTCCAACTTCAAATATACGAAGTTGTCACCATACTTAGCCGTGTTTCTTGTCCACATCGGTAAGTTGGTATCAATATCCAATCTGTGGTTGAATAAGTCAGTCAGTACTGATTTGATTCTCTTACTTTCTGAATACACCTGAAGGATGTATCCGTCTTCGTTTGCTGTTGTAGATTCCTCAGCGTAGATATCAAGCGCTGCTGAAATCTCAGGAGTATATTCCATACTCTCATAATCGTAGAACGCGGCTAATCTTGTTGGCTCATAATATACGGCTTGAGTATATAGGTTGTTTTCAACCTTCTGCCATTGTTGACCCAAATAAAGAGTTTGTTGTGCTTGAAGTTTCTCTCTTTCGTACTCTTTCTTATCTGGTGTCTTTAATAATTCTTGTTTGTCAAACTTGTATACAGGAGGCTGTTGGTCCAATGTTGAATCAGGACCAAAAACTTTGGTTAATCTCTGCCATACAGTATAGTTATTTTCAGCCATTTTGTGTTTTTATATAAATAGTAGTAATACCCTACAATAATTAAATGTTTTATTTTCTACCCCCGAATAACCATAAATAGTTTTCATAATCACTTTTTGACGCACCACCGTGGTGTGTTCGACCATAAGGGTCTCTCGGCATCGCACTTAATGATGGATTGTAATCTTGAACGGGGTTTTTAACAGGTGTTTCCTGAACCATCCAACTATCCACCATTGCCTTTGTTTGTTCAGTTACCTTCTCCAATGAAGAGAATGAATTCTCTCCAACATATATCGCCATAGCCATTGCCATGATAAGGTCATCATGTTGTCCCTTTTGGTGGTCAGGTCTTCCGTTCACATAAACGAAAGTATTCAACTCATTCAATAACCTGGTTGAACGAACCTGATAGTTGTGCCTCAACGCCTCTTCAAACGCGGCAACAATCTGAACCCTTTTACTATTAAAGTTCAAACCTGGAATCTTCTCCATAGCTTTAGGATTGTATTTCCACTTATCAGCAGTATTGACACCTTCAACATATAGATTTTGATAACCCAACTCTTGTAGTTTTCTGGCTGTAGATACACCCATACCACCGGTGATATCAATCACGATAAAAGCAGAATACATCGTCCCCCATTTAAAGGCAACCTCAGCAGCAACATCAGGTGGTATCTTACCCAAATATTCCAATACCTGTTCTCTTTCATCAAAGTCTATAATACAGAAGGTTGTGAAATCCTCACTATCACCACGAGAAACGTCAATACCCATAATATATTTGTGTCCAGGTATTGGTTCCTTCCATTGCCATAATGAACCACCCATAAACTTATTCTCAGGTTCACGTATGTATTTATCTTTCATTCTTTCAATGGTATCATTAGGGATAACATTATCCCCTGAACCTAAGAAGTTACACTCCAATTCCTGAGCAATCTTACGTCTATCAAACTTCAACTTCTTAGCCATTGCCTCAAACCAATCTGAATAAGGTTTGTACCCTTCCTCAAATCTATTACTAATTTCCTCAAAGTCTCTCTCTCTTGGGTCTATGTGTGAATAGTCAATAATAATCTCATCGTCATTGTAATCCTCTCTGTTCAACATATAATGAACAATATCAGAACATTTAATCAACTTAAGATTCTTAGCGTAACGAGGGTCACGATACCAATACATGTCGGTAATCTTAAAGTCATTCATACCTCTTAAGGCTTGGTCATAGATTGCGTAATAGATAGGGTCAAAACCATTAGGGGTAGAGATAACGATTACCTTACCACCCGTAGATAACGACGCCATACACGCAGACCAGAAGTCATCATCGGCGTCAATAAACGCCGCCTCATCAAATATAAGGATGGTAGGAGTATACCCACGCAAAGCGTCCTTTGATGTTGCAACTGCCTTTACCTCACATCCATTGGTTAACTTAAAGTGTCTTTGTGAATTTTTGTCGGCTGAGAACTTGACTCCCAACCATTCTGGCCATTGGTCAACAAAAGACCTAATCTTATTTGCAAACTCCATGGACGTATCCAATTTGTTCGCAATGATTAGAATCTTTTCAGGTTTACTCTTTTTAGCAGTAACTAACTTCTTTGAAGACCATGCGGCAGTTACCGTAGACACACCAGCCTGACGATATTTAATAGCAATGTTTTCTTCGTAGTTATCGTAATCGAATATTAACCTGTCTTGGTCGGGAAACAGTTCGAGAGGGACGTAACGTGATTGTGTGTTGTCGTATGTTTGTAGGTAAGTCTTGAGTGCATAGGAAGTGTCTTTCACAATCTTTGCGTATTCCACCAGTACCTGTTCTCTTGTCAAACCCATAAATCATAAGTTAGTTGTATATTATGATAAATCAATTCCGAGTCCACCTAAGAAATCTCTGAATTCATCATCATCTTCATCCTCTTCATCAGAACCACCTAAAGCATCTTCTAAATCATACTGACGTAACTCCTCCATGATTTCATCAACCATTCTTTGAACAATCTTTTGACCTTTTTCAGAATCACCAATAATTTCTCTTGCAACCTCGAAGAACTCTTCAGTAGATAATGCTGAGAAACGTGAGAATAAATAATTCTGAATCTCTCTCATATCATCTTCATACAAGTCTTCAGGATATGCTGCAGTGAATCTTTCCCAAATAACGGGACCTAAACGTAAATCCCAAATCTCATAAGGGAGAGTATCTTGAGAACCCATAACCATCTCAGCGGCTTTAGGGTCATCAGGTAAACCTTGAGTACCTAAGACTTCATATACCCCTTTAATCAATTCGTGAATCAATACAGGGAAAAACAAACCTTTTGCTTTGATTGTTGGTGGGTCAGTTGTTTCATCAACTTCTTCAGAACCTTGAACTCCTTCACCCTCACCGGCCATCATCTGTGTCATTTCGTCTGGTACAATCCAATACATCAAATCTGCAATAGACATAAGAACACCATAAAGATTCAACAGTTGCGGGTCCAATCTATTCAATTCGTCAGAAACCAAGTTAAACATATAGTGACCTTTCTTTGATGCTCCTTGAATTAGAGAATTAATAAAACGTCTTTTTGCTTTTTCCATGTCGAACTTATCCATAGCATCCATAAATGCTTCGATATCGTCCTCCATCTCTTCGGAATCTTTACCGAAGGCTTTCATAATATCTTCCTCATCAGGTTCTTCGTCAGACTGACCTCTCATCTTTGAAGTATCAATCTGTC
>Ga0209555_10000227_pt1 | contig 48152 bp, 38 predicted proteins | sample SaaInl85LU_5_DNA_FD_184643 | JGI IMG/M metagenome (GOLD analysis project Ga0209555, IMG submission 184643) | Marine microbial communities from expanding oxygen minimum zones in the Saanich Inlet - ESP_85LU_5_DNA (SPAdes) (version 2) | ecosystem: Environmental > Aquatic > Marine > Intertidal...
GAAGATAAAATTGATTTAGGCTACTTACGCCTGGCTGATGTCAAATGGGCGCGGGCGGCGCCGGGGCCTGATAATGATTACAAAAATATTGGGCCGCGCATTAAATCCATATCATCGGTATTGAAAATCGGCGATGTGGTTTGGGTGTCGCCAAAAGATGAAAATGGCCGTTATCAACTCGAACAAGTGCCCGAAGTGAACGGCGCCGTGGTCGCCCTCGACCCGCATACCGGACGGGTTTTGGCAATGGTCGGCGGTTATAGTTTTCGGGCCAGCGAGTTTAACCGCGCGGCGCAAGCCAAACGCCAGCCGGGCTCGGCATTTAAGCCATTTGTTTATGCTGCCGCATTGGACAGCGGCTTTACCCCCGCCAGTCTTGTGCTTGATGCGCCGTTTGTGATGGAGCAGGGCAATGACCAGGGCTTATGGAAGCCAGAAAACTATGCGCGTCGTTTTTATGGTCTGTCGACCCTGCGTTTGGGCATGGAGAAAAGCCGCAATCTGATGACGGTGCGCATGGCGCAAGAAATTGGCATGAACAAAATCCGCGACTATGCCAAACGCTTTGATATTAACAATTCAATGCCCCGCGTGTTGGCCATGGCTTTAGGGGCGGGTGAGACCAGTCTGATGCGGCTGACGTCGGCCTATGCCATGTTGGTGAATGGCGGCAAGCGCATTGAGCCAGTGTTTATTGACCGTATTCAAGACCGATATGGCCACACTCTTTATCGCCATGATGAGCGCGCCTGCATCGGCTGCAACGCCGAGCAATGGCGCGGCCAGGCACCGCCAGATTTGCTTGATGAGCGCGCCCAAGTCATCTCACCGCAAACCGCCTATCAAGTGGTGTCCATGCTTGAGGGTGTCGTCAAACGCGGCACTGGCCGGCGTATCAGCTCTATTGGTAAACCATTGGCCGGCAAAACCGGCACCACCAATGACAGCCGTGATGCATGGTTCGTTGGCTTTTCAGCCGATTTAGCGGTCGGTGTGTATGTCGGTTATGATGACAATCGCTCGCTCGGCGATGGCGAGTCAGGTGGCCGCGTCGCTGGTCCCATTTTTCAAGATTTCATGGCTGAAGCCCTGAAAACTATGCCGACCCCGCCATTTCGTATTCCGTCGGGGGTTAGCCTTGTCAGAATTAACGCTGTGACCGGTAAATTGGCGGCGCCGGATGATGAAACCGTCATTCTTGAGGCCTTCAAAATTGGCACAGAACCCTCAGCTGGTCGCAAGCAAGCGATTGTCAATGGCAGCACCGGCGGGCAAAGGCTCGGCGTGCAAGATGACGCCATTGGTGCGGGCACAGGTGGGCTTTACTAAAAATGATTGCTGGCTATTGTCTGTAGCAAGCAAAGGAAACTGACATGCGTGCCGAAGTAAATGTTTATATTGTCCGGATTAAGCAATCCATTGAATTGCTGCGCCGCCATCTCGATTGGGATAAGGCTCTGGCGCGCCTAGAGGAACTTAATAGGGCCGCCGAAGACCCTGACTTGTGGAATAATCCGGAGCAAGCGCAAGCCAAAATGCAAGAGCGCATGCGTTTGGAAAATGCCATTCAAACATGCAAAACCCTGCAGTCAGAAATGGATGATCATGTCGATATGATTGCCATGGGTGAAGCCGAGGGCGATAGCGACATTGTCGCCGAATCCGAGGCGGCGCTGGCTGATTTGCAGAGTCGCGCCGAGCGCATGGAAGTAGAAACGCTGTTGTCGGGCGAGGCCGATAGCAATGATGTTTATCTCGAAGTACACGCCGGCGCCGGTGGCACAGAAAGCCAAGATTGGGCTAGTATGTTGCTGCGCATGTATCTGCGGTGGGCCGAGAAAAAAGGCTATAAGGCAACGATAATTGAGCAAACCGATGGCGAAGAGGCCGGTATTAAATCAGCAACGATTGAGATTAATGGCCATAATGCGTATGGCTGGGCGAAAACTGAATCTGGGGTTCACCGCTTGGTGCGCATTTCACCATTTGATAGCAATGCCCGCCGTCACACGAGTTTTGCCAGCGTCTGGTGCTATCCGGTGGTTGATGACACGATTGCCGTGGATGTGGCTGAGTCGGATGTGCGTATTGATACTTTCCGCGCCAGTGGCGCTGGTGGCCAGCATGTGAACACCACGGATAGTGCTGTGCGCATCACCCATTTAGAAACCAATATTGTGGTACAATGTCAAAACCAGCGCTCGCAGCACAAAAACCGCGCCACCGCTTGGGCGATGTTGCGGGCGCGCTTATATGAATTAGAACTGCAAAAGCGCGAAGCAGAAGCCATGGCCAATGCTGAACAAAAAACCGAAATTGGTTGGGGCCATCAAATTCGCTCTTATGTTTTGCAGCCCTATCAAATGGTCAAAGATTTGCGAACTGGTGTTGAGAGCGGCAATCCGTCGGCGGTGCTTGATGGCGCGCTTGATCCATTTATGGAAGCGGCTTTGGCGCAACGCGTCAATGGCGAGGCCGGCAGCGATAATGTGGCCAGTGAAGATTTAGCTTAATGCGGCTGAACGCTTGCGCCGTCGTTTGGCAGGCTTTGCGGCGCGGCTTGCCCGAGCGGGTCTTTTTCGTGAATCGCGCGACCATCAAATTGCGCACCAGATTCAACCGCTAACGCCGTGTGATGAATATCACCGGCAACGACACATTTGGCACATAGATGCACTTGTAAGGCGCGGATTGTTCCGGTGACGCGACCATAGACGGTAACGATTTCAGCTATTAATTCGCCCTCAACCTCGGCTGAGGCGCCAATGGTGATGGCGTGAGACGCCATATCACCTTGCAATTTACCTTCAATTTGAACATCGCCAGATGACACAAATTGCCCAATGATCTTGGCGTCTTTGCCAATAATTGATGGCGCCATTTTGTTTAACTTTTGAGCTTCAGCCATTTTTTATCCAATCACTCGGTTTTGCTCTCAATGGTTTCAGCGATATTAAAAATCTGTTTTCCCGTATTGAGGAAAGCGATTGGGTCACGCACTTTACCGTCGAACCAAATTTCATAATGCAAATGGGGCCCCGTACTGCGCCCACTATTGCCAGCATCAGCGATATGCTGCTGGAACTCGACCCGCTGGCCACGTTGTACGCGGCTACGGTTCAAATGAGCATAGCGCGTGCGAAAGCCATTGCCATGGTCAATTTCAACCATCAGTCCATAGGGGCCTTTATATCCGGCTTGGGTGACCGTACCTGGCAAGGTCGTGTGCACCGGCGTTCCCGTCGGTGTACCAAAATCAACACCGGCATGAAAAGCGGCGCGTTTTTTGAAAGGGTCCATACGGGCGCCAAAACCACTAGTAAGGCTGTAGTCATGAATCGGCGTGGCCAGGGGAATTTTGGTCATTGACTGGCTGAGGTTTTGCAGTCGGTCAAGATTGTTTGAAATACGATAGATCTGCTGATGCAGACGCGAGTTTAATCCGGCTCTGTCGCTGAGCGGAATATAAGGGCCGCCGATCGCTAAGGCGCTCTCAGGCAATACCCGAGCCATGAAGTTTTCGGTATCCAGAATGTCAGTTCCGGCAATCACTTCTTCGAATTCTCTGACTTTCTCGTCGACACTTTCTTCTAGCGCATCCAGCATGTCGCGCTGGCGTGTGTCGAGGCTGGTGATACGGCTGTAGACGTCTTTTGAGACATGTGGCAGCGCAAGTGGTGTCGCAGCGGCGACTGTGTCAGCTGCAACATTTTGTGCCAATCGCAGACCCGCAGGAGATGCGCTGGCTGTAAGATTGCGACTTTCCATCACTTGATGCACCTGATCGCTGGTGCGACCAACCAATTCAACGGCGCTTTTATTACGCTGAGAGCGCTTGGCAACGCTGGCGAATGCTTCTTGCATGGAGCGCAAATTGCTTGAGACGCGGGCGTTTTGCTCCATCACAGTATTTAACTGATTGTGGCGGGCTTCTAATTTGTCTGTTGTTTGCGTAAACCAGTCACGGGTCAGCACAAGCTGTGCGTTCAAATCATCATAGGCGCGTTGCAAGCGGCTGAGTTCGGTTTCATAAGCCAATTGCATTTCGCGCAATTGCGCCTCGCGTTGGTTAACAATTCTGTCTTGAAACAACACATTGACGCTAGCAAAGCCGACCCACAAGCAAACCGCCATCAAAAAACTACTGAGCAAAATTTGGCTGCGCGTTGACAGAGGAACAAAAGTAACTTTGCCCTGGCTGCGAATATAAATTTGTTTGTCAGCAAATATTCTATTTATGCGCATTTTGATTTTTGACATCATTTCACCGAATTAAGATGCGTTTGTCTCAAAAAATGTAAGAAAATGCAAGCGTTTGCTCATAATTATGAGTTTACTGCAAATGGTAGTAATGCGCTGGAAGCCCAGCTTGCGCGCGCGCCTCATCGTTAAATGGCGGTTTGAGGCGACCAGTAAAATAGCGTTCAACCATGGTTTGAAAGCTGTTTTCAGGGGTGAGGTTTTGTTCTTGGCACAAATAATGGAACCAGCGCGTGCCAGCTTTGACATGGGTTTTTTCATCTTCGAAAATAATTTCCAGCATTTTCGCCGATTTATCATCGCCAGCTTGCGAAAACTTTTGCATCATCAACGGTGTCACATCAAGGCCCCGCGCTTCTAAAACCAGAGGCACAATCACCAAACGGCCAAGTAAATCATCGCGCGTGTCATAGGCCGCTTGCCATAAACCATCATGGGCTGGCAGATCACCATAGTGCATGTCGAGTTCTTCTAGTCGGTCGGCCAGCATCAGAAAATGCCGGGCTTCGTCGGCCCCAACTTTTATCCAATCATCAATAAAATCATCCGGCACTTCAGCAGTGATAAAACGACCAATTAAATCAAAAGCCAGATCAATGGCGTTCAGCTCAATATGAGCGAGCGCATGTAATTGAGTTTTGCGACCGGTCGGGCTCGACATGCGTCGCTTGGGCATATCTTGCGGCGCGATTAATTGCGGTGCGGCTGGGCGGGCCGGGCGATCTGGCCAATCTTTCGAGGCCGTTTTATCGCGCTGCAAGCTACCATTGCGCCATTGGCTGGCTGTCTCGCGGGCTTTGGACGCCTTGTCGCGCGCGTCAGAGGTCAGCAAAACATCGCGACAAGCATGGGCGAGAGAGGAGGTGGCCGCGCTCATCATCAGGCGCCTTGTGCTGCCTCAAGAACCGCTGCGACATGGCCTTTGACTTTTACTTTGCGCCAAATCTGCTGGATATTGCCCGCCTCATTAATCAAAAAGGTAGCCCGCTCAATACCCATATATTTGCGACCATACATATTCTTCTCAACCCATACGCCATAGGCCTGAAGCATTTTTTGCTCAGGATCGCTGAGCAGGGTCACAGATAAATTGTGCTTTGCCTTAAATTTGTCATGTTTTTCGACACTATCAGCAGAGACCCCAATGATTTGCGTATTGGCGGCGGTGAAAGCTTTAATATGAGTGGTAAAATCAATAGCTTCAGTCGTGCAACCGGGGGTGTCGTCTTTAGGGTAGAAATAAATCACCAGTTTCTGACCAGCATAATCTTTCAAGGCAACGGTGCGGCCACCATCCGCTTCAAGCGAGAATTGCGGGGCTTTATCATTGAGTGCGAGAGCATTTGTCATTGGCTATCCTTAATTATCGTGAAACGGTTATCAGACTCAGTTTTATATTGTATATGGCAATTTGGACTGCCCGACTATTTTTTCAAGCCAAGCATTTGGCCCATGGAGTGAACAGGTGTTAATCACCGGCGCAAAATTTTTGATACGATGGTCTCTGGTGACTGTCTCGCTTTTGGGCGTCGGCTTTGCTGCGCTTATTTTTGTATCGCGCTTTACGCCTGTGTCATTGGGCTTGGTTGAGGGTGGTGTGGCCTATTTTGCAGGCCGCAGTACCGGCACCAATGTAGAAATTGACGGCGCACAATTGTTGTGGTCTGAGGGCCAGAATTTACCCGCCCTCAAAATCGGCCGCGTTGAATTTGTCGACAGCGACGCATTTACAGCGCGCCTCGGGGACGTCTTTGTTGCCCCCAGCCGACGAGCTTTCGTCGATGAATTTACTTTTGCCGTTCACGAATTATCCATTGCCAGCGTCGACGTAACAGCTTCTGATGAAAAATATCTCTCGCCGCCATCGGGATTGGTGATCGGCGCGGCAGGCGTGCAAAATACCGCTTGGCTCAACTATTTACAGCGCCTCGATGTGCAGAATATTCACATTGCCGCCTTTAACGACATTAGCTCTGTCGGTGCTTTGGGTGGCTCATACGTTATTATCTCGCGCGATGGCGAAACATTGGTCGGCGCATTGGACGTTAAATATCAGCAAAAAGACAAGCTGAGCCGGGTTGATGGGCAAATGAACTTCCGACCCGGTGCCGAAGGGTTTTTCGAGTTAAATCTGCATGATGTAAACCCCCGCGACATTGGCAATATTAGCCGCCTATTCCAGCCATTGCGGGCGCTGTCTTTGCCAATGAGTGGCAAAATCACCTTTGCCGTCAATGGTGAAGGTGAATTGCAAAAAGGCCGGGCAGAAATCGCCATATCGCCAGGGGTCGTTAACTTATCAACTGTTGATCTCGCGATTGACGGCATTGCAATGACTGTTGATGCCGATTTCATTGCCCGTGACTTCAAAGTTTCCAAAGCCAATTTCGACGTCGCCGGTGTTAAAGGAGAAATCGGTGGTGTGCTGTATTACGAATTTTCTGAAGCAGGCCAAGTAAGCAATGTCAGCGCTAATTTGAACAGCGGCAATTTGGTTATGCACCGGCCAACACTTTTTGAAGCCCCAATTATCGCCTCGAAAGTGAATGCGCAGATTAATTATAATTTGATTAGCGAGAGCCTTTTGATTGATCAATTTACCATCACTCATGGTGATGGGGTCGCCACCACTAGCGGCCTGATCAATTTTGCCGATGGTGTGGTGTTTGATATTGCAACGCAGTTTGGCGCCATGACGCGCGAGGGTGTGATGCGTTTGTGGCCGATACCGGCAGGCAAAAGATCGCGTCAATGGGCTAGCGAAAACTTATCGCGCGGGCAGGTTCAAAACACGCGACTGGCGTTGCGCGCCAGCCTTGATGAATTAGTCAATCGGCCGCCAAAAACTCCCTTACGACAAGAAGCCCTGCAATTGGACATGGTGATTGACGATATTGATATTTTGTTTTTGAAAACCATGCCGCCGATCGTCGGCGCGCGGGCTGAGTTGAGTTTGGGCGGCCATGGCCTGCGGGTAGTGACGCAAGGTGGGCAGGTTGTTTTGCCGGCCTATAAAGACGAAGTGCCGCCGCCTCTCACCCTATCGTCTGGGACACTCGACATTGATGATTTTGGCACGCCCGGCGTGCCAGCCAATATTAAACTCGTGGCGAATGGGCAAATCAGTGCCGTCTTACGCACCTTGAATGAGCCGCCTTTGCAAGTCATGCGCAATGTGAAATTCGACATTGACCGGCTACAGGGTGACTTTTCCGGAGCCGTTGATTTAACCCTAAACTTCGACAATCGGGTTTTGAAGAAACCTGTCTTATTTGCCTTTGATGGCCAATCGACAAATGTTTCGGTCGACGGCCAATTGGGTAATTTTACCCTATCCGACGGCCAGGTTTTGGCTTCTGTCGATAATCAGCTGTTGACGCTTACCGGGCGGGCCCGGGCGAATAATGTCGACTTGGGTTTTGAGTGGCAGCAGCCGATTGGTCCGAAGACTGATGACGCGCCTCAGCCGCGATTGGCTGTGCATGGCCAGGTTGAGCCGCAAGAATTAGCAGATCTTGGATATGCTTGGGTGGGGCAACGCATTAAGGGCCCAAGTTTTATCAATGTGCTGGCCGAAGGGCCTATTGAGCGGCCAACGCAGTATCGTGTGATGGCTGATTTGCGGCAGGCCGCACTCATGCCTGTGCCGCTGGCCTATGAAAAACCGGCGGGTGAGCCGGCCCATCTCAAAGCATTGGTGCGCATGGACGACGCCGGCAAAATATCGCACTTGCGCACACGTGGATTTATCAATGGTGAAGAAAAAATCGCCACCCAATTGGCGTTCACTAATGGTGTTATCAGCGATATTAAAATGACGCCAATAAGCCTTGGGCGCACCATTGATCTAAATGTCAGTCTTATGTCTGATAAACAGGGGCGCCACTTCATGGTTTCAGCTGAGCAATTTGATGCCGCTGCGATGATTGATGCTGGCAATGCCGAGGTTAATCTGCCAACACAAAACCGGCGCGGGTTTTTGGACTTTCTCGGTGACAATGCTGTGGTTGAGGTGCAGGTCAACAAAACCGTTGGCGGCCAAGATGAAACTCTTGATGCGCTGCGCTTGCATGTTGTGCGCCGCGATACACTGTTTGAAAAAATATCACTATCTGGCGTTTTTGCTGATGGCACGGAATTATTGGGGGCGCTTGATAGGGTCGACGTCGCCTCGCGTCGTTTCATCTTGCAAACGGAAAATGCCAGCAGCCTATTTAGGCTGATTGATGTGCTCGAAGGGGTAATTGGTGGTTCAATGGCGCTGCAGGGGCGCATATACGACGATGAGCGCGACGATGCAGGCAATTACATGCAGTCGTCAGGGCGCTTTGATTTGGTTTCCTTTCGGGCCCGCAAAGTGCCGACATTGGCAAAAATTCTATCTATTGGGTCGTTTCAAGGTTTCGCCGACACTCTGGCTGGCGAGGGCATTCAATTCGACCGCGCCGAATTTAAATTCACCACCGTCGATAATTTATTCCGCGTCAAAGGCGGGCGTATTTTTGGACCCGCCATTGGTCTGACGACACAGGGCGATTATGATATTTACAACACCAAAATCAACTTCGGCGGTACGGTGGTGCCAGCTTATGGTCTCAATTCCTTGCTCAGTAATGTGCCGTTGATTGGCCGCATTTTAACCGGCCGCAAGGGAGAGGGCGTTTTGGGGGTTGGCTATCGTGTGGTCGGGCGCAGCGGCGACCCAACAGTTATCGTCAATCCGCTCAGCATTCTAACGCCGGGCATTTTCCGTCGCATTTTTGAAGTGGGTATCGGTTTATCGCCTGACAGGACACCACCGATTTCCGATGATTACCCGACCGGTGGTGACTAGCCAATCACGGGCGCAATAAGACGTGCCGTTTTTTACCAGCCGATAATTTAATCGCACCATTGACCACATCAGCTTGGGTCAAGGAAACGCCAATGTCATTTTGCGGCGCATCATTAAGCCGTGCGCCACCGCCTTGAACCAGACGTCGCGCTTCGCTATTGGTTTTGGCAAGACCGGCAATAACAAAAGCCTCTAACAGCCCCAGTCCGTTGGTCAGCCGCGCCGCATCAATGCTAATGCTTGGCAAATCTTCGCTGGTGCCGCCGCCCTCAAATGTCTCGCGCGCCGTCGCCTCGGCCTTTTGCGCGGCCTCCAGACCGTGGCACATGGCGGTGGCTTGGGTGGCCAGAATTTTTTTAGCGTCATTCAGCTCCGCGCCATCAAGGGCCTCAAGGCGGGCAATTTCATCCATTGGTAATTCGGTGAACAAGCGCAGGAAGCGGCCAATGTCAGCGTCTTCCGTATTGCGCCAAAATTGCCAATAATCATAGACCGACAGCATATCTTCGTTCAGCCATACCGCCCCTTGTGCGGTTTTGCCCATTTTGGCGCCCGATGAGGTGGTCAGCAGATTGGTCGTCAGGCCGAAAACCGATTTCTGGTCGCAGCGGCGCGTCAGCTCAATACCGTTGACGATATTGCCCCATTGGTCGGAGCCGCCCATTTGCAGGCTACAACCATAGCGCCGATTGAGCTCAAGAAAATCATAGGCTTGTAAAATCATATAATTGAATTCGAGAAAGCTCAGCGGCTGCTCGCGGTCGAGGCGCAATTTAACGCTTTCAAAACCGAGCATGCGATTGATTGAAAAATGTCGTCCATAGTCACGCAAAAACTCAATATAATTAAGCCCTGACAACCAGTCGTCATTATCAACGAGAATCGCATCATTGGGGCCATCACCGAAAGATAAAAAGCGCTCGAAAGTTGCTTTAATGGTTTGTTTATTGGCGTCGATTTGCTCTTGCGACAAAAGCTGACGGCTGTCGTCCTTGCCCGATGGGTCGCCGACTTTTGTGGTGCCGCCACCGATTACCACAATCGGGCGATGGCCGGCCATTTGCAAACGACGCAGCATAAGAATGGAAATTAAATTGCCAACGTGCAGCGATGGGGCGGTGCAGTCATAGCCAATATAGCCGGTAATCATACCGTCATTGGCGGCCGCATCAAGGCCGGTTTCATCCGTGCACTGGGCAATAAACCCGCGAGCGGCTAAAGAAGAGAGGAATTCTGATTTATACTCTGTCATGATATGAAACAGTTAAGCAAAGCGCGATATAAGGTCAAGTAGGCAAGCGAGTGATTTAGCATTTCTCGCCCCTTAGGAGAAAAAATGCTGGTTTTGGGAATGATGAGTGGCACCTCGCTGGATGGGATTGATCTGGCTTTGTTGGACACTGACGGCGAGGAAAAAATCACCACTGGCGCCAGTGGCTTTTTCGCCTATCAGCCAAGCGATCGCGATATTTTGCGTGCTGCTTTACTCTGTGCCGATGGTCTGCCAACCGACATATTAACAAGCCGCGCGGCCTGGCCGACGCCCCTGATTGCTGCTGAAACGCTGATTACTCAGCGCCATTTTGAGGCGGCGCGTGATTTTCTCTCCCAAGAAAAACGTCAACCGCAACTGATTGGGTTTCATGGGCAGACGCTGACCCACCGACCAGATGAGGCGATGACGCTGCAAATTGGCGATGGCGCGGCTCTGGCGGCTCAGTTGAACATTGATGTGATTGGCGATTTTCGGAGCGCCGATATGCGCGCTGGCGGGCAGGGCGCGCCGCTGGTGCCCTTGTTTCACGCCGCCCTCATTGGGCCGCTCGAGGCGCCCCTCGGCGTGGTCAATCTCGGCGGCATTGCCAATGTCACCTATTTAGAAACAGACGGCGCTATTTTGGCCTTTGATACCGGCCCAGCCAATGCGCTTTTGGATGATTGGATGGTGCAAAACACCGACCACGCCTATGACGCCAATGGCGCTTTGGCGGCGCAAGGGCAAGTTGATGAGGCAGCGCTGGCAGCGCTTATGCAGCATGATTATTTTGCCAAAGCACCGCCGAAATCGCTCGATCGTCTAGATTTTGATTTGGCCCCGGTGGCGCATTTGTCAGCGGCAGATGGCGCCGCGACCTTGACGGCTTTTAGCGCTCAAGCGCTGGCCGCTGGTTTGGCGCAATGCCCGCAACAGCCGTCCCGTCTCATTCTGTGTGGCGGCGGTCGACACAATGCAAGCTTGTGTCAGCACATCAGCCGTGTCAGCGGTTGCGCGGTCGTCCTATGCGATGATTTGGGTTGGGCCGGCGACGCCCTAGAGGCGCAAGCCTTTGCATGGTTGGCGGCGCGTTCTTTGCGTGGCTTGCCGCTCAGCTTGCCGCAAACAACCGGTGCCCGCCAGCCAGTGACCGGCGGGATTTTATTCAAAGCTTAGATTTCGCCGATTTCTGGAATACGCTTGTCGAGATAATCGCCAATGGTTTTATTCAGCGTGTCCATATCATTTTCAAAAAAGTGATTGGCCCCTTTGATGTTCTCATAATTCACCGTAATGCCTTTTTGCGCTTGCAAACGCTCGACCAATTTTTCCGTGTCATCTTTTGGCACAATGCGGTCAGCATCGCCGTGCACAATAATGCCTGAGGCTGGGCACGGAGCAAGGAAGGTGAAGTCATAAAAATTAGCCGGTGGGGCGACGGAGATAAAACCAGAGATTTCTGGACGACGCATCAGCAATTGCATGCCAATCCAGGCGCCAAAACTATAGCCGGCAATCCAACATTGGCGGGCGTCGCCGGTCAGCGACTGCAACCAATCAAGGGCTGAGGCGGCGTCGGATAATTCGCCAATACCACTGTCAAATTCGCCTTGGCTCCGACCGACACCGCGGAAGTTAAAGCGCAAAACGGAAAAGCCGCGATCAACAAATTGATGATATAGCTGATAGGTCACCGGATTATTCATATTGCCGCCCAATTGCGGCAGAGGGTGCAAAATCATCGCAATCGGCGCGCCGGGCTTTTTGTTCTGTGTAAAGCGGCCCTCAAGGCGCCCCTCTGGTCCGTTAAAAATGACTTCTGGCATTGGCTTGACACTCCTGAAACGCTAATCTTGACTAATTTAGTCGGAATACCTATATCCCGTGTGAGGCAGTGATAGCGAAAAGCTCATGTAAAAAGCAAGGTTTTTCGTAAAATATTAATAGAAACATAGGCTTATGAAACTTTCAACACGCGGCAGATACGCCGTTATGGCCATGGCAGACATGGCACAGGAGCAAAAACAGGGTCGTCAAGGCCCGTTTCGCCTGTCTGAAATTGCCGAACGGCAAGAAATTTCATTGAGCTATCTCGAGCAAATTTTCGGCGATTTGCGGCGGGCCAAATTGGTCAATAGTCAGCGTGGCGCCCATGGCGGCTATGTATTGGCGCAAAATGCCAGCGATATTCGCATTGGCGACGTCATTGGCGCGGTTGATGAACCGGTCGAAGTGACACGCTGCCAGATTGCCAGCGGTTGTTTGGGCAAGCACGCGCGCTGTTTGACGCATGATCTTTGGGCCGAATTGGGCGCGCATATTCACGCTTTTCTCAATGGCGTCTCGCTGGCCGATGTGGTGGCTGGCAATAAAATTATTGCGCCGGAGCCTTTATTTTGCGAGCAGGTCTCGCAATTCAAACAAGCCGGTGGTCGCTGATGAGCCGGGTCTATCTTGATTATAATGCAACCGCGCCGCTACGGCCGGAAGCCCGCGCCGCGGTGATTGACGGTCTGCAGGCCGGTAATCCGTCCTCCGTGCATTATGAGGGCCGCCAAGCGCGCGCGCTGATTGATGGCGCGCGTCGACAAATCGCCGCCCTATGCAATGCCAAGCCGGAGGGAGTCATTTTCACTTCCGGTGGCACGGAAGCGTGCAATATGGCGATGAAATTATCAGCCGCACCGGCCGGGCCGGTTGAGCGTATTCTGGTCAGTGCCATTGAACATGCGGCGGTTTTATCAGCCGCTGCGGCCAGTCATTTGCCGGTTGAGGTGTTGCCAGTCAGCGCCGACGGGCAGCTTGATTTAACGGCTTTGGACAAGGCTCTAGAAAATCCGGCACCGGCCTTGGTGTGCGTGATGTTGGCCAATAATGAAACCGGGGTTATTCAACCGGTGGCAGAAATCAGCGCTCGGGTAAAGGCGCATGGCAGTTTGCTGTTTTGCGATGCAGTGCAAGCAGCCGGAAAAATGCCAATTGATATCGCCGCCTTGGGCTGTGATGGCGTGAGCCTATCGGGGCATAAATTAGGCGCGCCAATGGGCACAGGCGCTTTAATCGTTCGCCAAGGGCTGGTGACGCCGTCGCATATTGTTGGCGGCGGGCAAGAGCTGGGCCGTCGTGCTGGATCTGAAAATATTATCGGCATTTTAGGTTTTGCCGCCGCTGCTGCCGCCAGTCATGCAGCACTTGCCTCATTTGCCGAATTGGCTGCGTGGCGCGATGGCATGGAAAAGGCTTTACGCGCCAGTTTTGACGATGTGGTGGTTTTCGGGGCCGAGGCGCCGCGTTTGGCCAATACCAGTTGTTTTGCTTTATCAGGCTTGCGCTCAGAGACATTGGTCATGGCCTTAGATTTGGCTGGCATTTCCGTCAGCGCTGGATCGGCCTGTTCCAGCGGCAAGGTGTCGCGCAGTCATGTGCTTGACGCCATGGGGGTTGCGAACGATCTCTCGCAAGCGGTGCTGCGCGTTAGTTTCGGTTGGGCATCGCAAGCCGAGGACGCAGAAAAATTAGTCGAGTCGTGGGGCCATTTGGCCCACAAAGCCAGAGAACTGGCAGCGGAGTAGATATGAGTGAAGCAAAATCAACCATTGATCGCGAAACCGTCGAGCAAGTCGCCAAATTTGGCGGCGAGCACTATAAATATGGGTTTGAGTCCGACATTGACGCCGATCGGGCGCCCAATGGTTTGAGCGAAGACATTGTGCGCTTTATTTCAGCCAAAAAGGGCGAGCCCGAATGGTTACTGGCTTGGCGTCTTGACGCTTATGAGCGCTGGTGCACCATGGATGAACCCAAATGGGCGCATGTGCATTATCCGCAAATTGATTTCCAAGACTTATGCTATTACGCGGCGCCGAAATCCATGGAAGATGGCCCCAAAAGCCTTGATGAGGTCGATCCAGAATTATTGCGCACCTATGAGAAATTAGGCATTCCGTTGATTGAGCAAGAAATGCTGGCCGGTGTGCGCAAAGTGGCGGTTGATGCGGTATTCGACAGTGTCTCCGTTGGCACCACTTTCCGCGATGAATTGGCCAAAGAGGGGATTATTTTTTGCTCCTTCTCCGAAGCGGTAAAAGAGCATCCAGATTTGGTGAAAAAATATCTTGGCTCCGTTATTCCCAAATCAGATAATTATTACGCGGCGCTTAATTCGGCGGTTTTTTCCGATGGCTCATTTGTCTATATCCCGCCGGGCGTGCGGTGCCCGATGGAATTGTCGACTTATTTCCGCATCAATGAGGCCAATACGGGCCAATTTGAACGCACTCTGGTGATTGCCGATAAGGGCAGCTACGTCAGCTATCTTGAAGGCTGTACGGCGCCGATGCGCGATGAAAATCAATTGCATGCAGCGGTTGTTGAATTGGTCGCTTTGGAAGATGCAGAGATTAAATATTCGACGGTACAAAATTGGTATCCCGGCGACGCTGAAGGCAAGGGCGGCATCTATAATTTCGTCACCAAGCGCGGTGACTGCCGTGAGGCGCGCGCCCGCATTAGTTGGACGCAGGTTGAAACCGGTTCAGCGGTGACCTGGAAATACCCATCATGTATTTTGCGCGGCGATGATAGTTCCGGCGAGTTTTACTCCATCGCCATTTCAAATAATCTGCAGCAAGTCGATAGCGGCACCAAAATGATTCACTTGGGGCGTAATACGTCGAGCAAAATCATCTCCAAAGGGATTTCTGCTGGTCGGTCGTCAAATGCTTATCGCGGTCAGGTGAGTGTGCATCCAAAAGCCGCCAATGCGCGCAACTTTACCCAATGCGATAGCCTGCTGATTGGTGACCAATGCGCCGCCCATACAGTGCCATATATTGAAGCCAAAAACCTCAGCGCCGTATTGGAGCATGAGGCGACAACGTCGAAAATCAGTGATGATCAATTATTTTTCTGCCGCCAGCGTGGGCTCGACCCCGAAGAAGCTGTGGCACTCATTGTTAACGGCTTTTGCCGTGATGTTTTACAAAACCTGCCGATGGAGTTTGCCGTCGAGGCGCAAAAACTGGTTGGTATATCGTTAGAAGGAAGTGTTGGATGAGTGCGTTGTTGGAAATTAGTAATCTGCAGGCGGGGATTGGCGATAAGGCAATTTTGAAGGGTCTTGATTTGACCATTCAAGCCGGTGAAGTGCATGCCATTATGGGGCCCAATGGCTCTGGCAAATCGACCCTGTCTTATGTGCTGTCTGGCAAAGACGGCTATGATATCACCGGCGGTTCGATGCAGTTTGATGGTCAGGATTTGGCTGATCTACAGGCCGAAGAACGCGCCATTGCGGGCCTTTTTCTGGCCTTCCAATATCCGCTAGAGATTCCGGGCGTGACCAATATGACGTTTTTGAAAACCGCTTTGAATGCGGTACGGCGTGGTCGCGGGGAAGACGAAATGGACGCGGCCAGCTTCCTTCGTTTGGCGCGCGAAAAATCGCGGGCGCTGGGCATGGATGACGATATGCTGAAGCGTCAGCTGAATGTTGGGTTTTCCGGCGGCGAGAAAAAGCGCAATGAAATTTTGCAAATGGCCATGCTGGAACCGAAATTAGCAATCCTTGATGAGACCGATAGTGGGCTTGATATTGATGCGCTCAAAATCGTTGCCGAAGGGGTTAATGCGCAGCGCAGTCCCGAGCGTGGCATGTTGGTGATTACCCATTATCAGCGTCTGTTAGACTTTATTAAACCCGATGTGGTGCACGTCATGGCGAATGGCCGCATTGTCCGCTCTGGCGGGCCTGAGCTGGCTCTCGAGTTAGAAAAATCTGGCTATGCTGATTACCGTGGCAATGAGGCGGCTCATGCTTAATGCGCTGGCCCATTTCGAACGCGCCAAACCGCATTTGAGCGGTGATGTAGAGGCGCGCGCGCAAGCCCTTCAACAAGCCGAGCTATTGGGCCTGCCGACGCGGCGGGTCGAGGCCTGGCATTACACCGATTTGCCGCGTTTGCTAAAACGCGCAAGCAGCCCATCAGGGGCTTTGATTGGCAATGATTATAGCACTCTGAAACCGCATTATTTGGTCTTTGAAAATGGTCAATTAAGTACCGATGCGGCCCAGCTATCGGCTGAATTTGTGGCGCCAGAGGCTGATTTATCGGCTGATGCGATGACTCTGTACAATCACGCGCTGGCTGAAAACGGCGTTACCTTAAACTTCGATAAATCTCCAGAAACCATTGTTGTTATTGAAACAAAAGGCTCGGAAACGCAGCACTTCATGCATCGCGTGAAGTTGGGCGCGGGCGTCAAAGCGACTGTGGTCGATGACCATGCAGCACTTGGCTATAGCAATGTTATTTGGCACGTTGAGCTGGCTGCTGATGCGCAATTGACTTTGGTTCACATACAGCAGTCCGGCCAATATGTTGGCCATTGCACCGCAAATCTAGCGGCCAATGCGCAATTCAAGCAAACGACCTTATTGACGGGCGGCGATGTAGCTCGTCACGCGACCCATGTTAAATTGCAGCAAGCTGGCGCCAAAGCCGACTTGCACAGCGCGATTTTGGGCCGTGCGGTGAGCCATAATGACGTGACCTATACCATTGAGCATCAAGCCGCCGATACGCATAGTCATACGACGTCGCATCAGGCGCTGGCGGATGCCGCACGCGGGGTTTTTCAGGGCAAGGTGATAGTCCAGCGCGACGCGCAAAGGGTCGACGCGCAAATGCAAGCGCGCGCCATGATGTTGTCGAGCGAGGCGGAAATAAACGCCAAGCCAGAATTGGAAATTTATGCCGATGACGTGGCCTGTGCGCATGGCACGGCGATTGGTGAAATTGACGCCGACGCGCTGTTTTTCTTGCGCGCCCGTGGCATTGATGAAGCCAGCGCGCGGCAATTATTGATTACTGGCTTTGTTGAGCAATTGCTCACTCACTGTGACGACAAGGCGCTGGCCGATGTTTTGCGGCGCCATATTGAGCAGAAAATTTCTGCCCTGACCCTGACAAAATTGGAGGCCGATCATGCCGTTTGACGTTGCTAAAATTCGCGCTGACTTTCCGGTGTTGGCGACGCAAGTCTATGATAAGCCGCTGGTTTATCTAGATAATGCCGCCTCGGCGCAAAAGCCATTGCAGGTGACCGAACGCATGCAGTCATTTTCAACATATGAATATGCCAATGTTCACCGTGGGTTGCATTATTTGTCGAACACCGCGACCAATGCTTTTGAAGCGGCGCGTGGGCAAGTGGCCTCATTTCTCAATGCCGCCAGCGACCAGCAAATCATTTTTACTGGCGGGGCGACAGATGCGATTAATCTGGTCGCCTATGGCTATCTTGAGCCGCGCATTAGTGAAGGCGATGAGATTATCCTGTCAGTCATGGAACATCATTCGAATATTGTGCCATGGCATTTCATGCGCGAGCGTCATGGTGCGGTTTTGAAATGGGTCGGGGTCAATGAATTGGGCGAGTTGGATATGGACGCCTATGCTGCGGCTTTCAGCCCGCGGACGAAATTTGTAGCGCTGACGCAAATGTCAAATGCGCTAGGCACCATCACACCGGCCAAGACATTGATTGATATGGCGCATGCCCATGGCGTGCCAATTTTGCTCGATGGCTGCCAAGGGGCGGTGCATTTGCCGACCGATGTGCAAGCGCTGGATTGCGATTTTTACGTTTTCTCAGGCCATAAAGTATTTGGCCCAACCGGTATTGGCGTTCTTTACGGCAAGGCTGATTTGCTCAATGACATGCGCCCCTGGCGCGGTGGCGGTGAGATGATCCGCGAAGTTAGTCTTGACGCTGTCAGCTATGGCGACGCGCCGCACCGGTTTGAGGCTGGCACGCCGCCGATCATTGAAGCGGTCGGGTTGGGCGCGGCCGTGAGCTATATGCAGGCCATTGGTTTTGACGATATGCAGGCGCATGAAAACGCCCTGCGTGACCATGCCATGGAGGCTGTCGGGGCGATTAATCGCGTGAAGATTTATGGCACGTCGCCCGATAAAGGCGCCATTGTCTCATTTAGCGTAGACGGCGTGCACCCGCATGATTTGGCAATGGTGATGGATCGCAGTGGCGTGGCCATTCGCGCCGGTCACCATTGCGCGCAACCGTTGATGAAACATTTTGGCGTGCCGGCCACTGCGCGCGCCTCATTTGCAATTTATAACACCCATGAGGAGGTTGACGCCTTAGCTGCTTCTTTGAGCAAAGCGATTGCGTTTTTTGGATAATCAAATGGAAGACGAAAAAAATCAAATGCCGATCATCGATACGAGTGACCCGCAACAAGCACCGGCGCAAGAGGCTGAGGGGCCAGTAGCGATTGAAGATTTATCGCCAGAAATGGCAGCCCTCACCGATGATCTCATTGGTGCGCTGAAAAGCGTTTATGATCCTGAAATTCCGGTTGATATTTATGAGCTTGGTCTGATTTACAAGGTCGATGTATCAGATGACCGTGATGTGACCATTGATATGACATTGACGGCGCCAGGCTGCCCAGTGGCAGAACATATGCCGCGCTGGGTTGAAGATGCGGTTCGGTCAGTGGACGGGGTGGGCGATGTTATGGTAAATATGACATTCGATCCGCCATGGGATCCAAGTCGAATGTCCGACGAGGCCCGTGTCGCCCTGAATATGTTTTAGGGATAGGAAATGTGATGAGCCAAGTCTATGAAATGCCAAAAGCCATTCGTTTGACCCAGCGTGCTGCTGAGCGCGTCAAAGAAGTCATTGCGCGCGACGAAAAAGGCCGCCGTTATATTCGCCTTGGGGTGAAAAACGGTGGATGCGCTGGCCTCGAATACACAATGGATTATTGCGAAGACAAACAAGCGCTCGACGAAGTGGTTGAGGATAAAGGGGTGACCATATTGATCGACCCGAAAGCGATTTTGTTTTTGCTGGGAACGGAGATGGACTTTCAAGAATCCGTCATGTCGTCTGGTTTCACTTTTAACAACCCAAACCAAACCGATGCCTGTGGTTGCGGTGAGAGTGTGACCATTGTCCCCGCCGCTGCGCCGGACTCTTTGCGTAAGTAAGCGCGTCATTCATTTATAATTTCACATCAGAACCGAGGGCGGTGCTATGGACCAAACGCTTGATGATATTCTTAAACTGCTCAAATTAGAGCGCCTCGAAGTCAATTTGTTTCGCGGGCAAAGCCCCAATGAGCAACGCCAACGGGTGTTTGGCGGGCAGGTGCTGGGGCAAGCATTAAGCGCGGCAAGCTATACGGTCGACAATATGACCTGTCATTCTTTCCATAGTTATTTCCTGCGCCCGGGAGACCCCAATACGCCAATCATCTATGAAGTCGATGCCGCCCGCGATGGCAAAAGTTTTGCCTCTCGCCGTGTCGTGGCGATTCAGCACGGCAAGCAGATTTTCAATATGTCGGCCAGCTATCAAGTTGAAGAAACCGGCCGCGAGCATCAAATCGATATGCCGGATGCGCCAGACCCAGAGACCTTGGTCAGCGATTATGACTTGCGCAAAAAAATAGCCGAAAAAGTGCCAGAAGAGTGGCGCGACAGTTTCTTACGCCGCCGTCCGTTTGAGATGCGTCCGGTCGAGCCGAAAAACATCTTTAAGCCGGAGGTATTAGAACCAAAACATATGGTGTGGTTCAAAGCCGATGCTGGCATGCCGTCTGATGTGCCAGCCAATCAAGCCATGCTGGCCTATATGTCGGACACGACCTTATTGGACACATGTTTACGGCCGCATGCATTGAGCTATATGAATCCGAAACTGCAATCCGCCAGTCTCGACCACGCCATGTGGTTCTACCATCCGTTTCAAGCCGATCAGTGGATTCTTTATGTGCAAGATTCGCCAGCCTCAGCTGGTGGACGCGGCATGAATTTTGGCCATTTTTTCACCCAAGACGGCAAGCTGATTTGCTCAACCGCGCAAGAAGGGCTTATTCGGGTTCGCGATTAACCTTATGGCGCTTCATTGTGCCCCAAATGCGCCGTCAATACGGTGATTAATTCCTCGGCCGCTTCTGGAATCACCGTGCCGGGTGGGAAAATCGCCTTAGCCCCCGCATCGCGCAGCGCTTGGAAGTCTTGCGGCGGAATAACCCCGCCAACAATCACCATCATATCGTCTTTGCCTTGCGCGGCCAGCGCCTCTTTCAATTCTGGCACCAGCGTCAAGTGACCCGCCGCCAATGAGCTGACGCCAACAATATGGGCGCCGGCGGCAATCGCGTCACGGGCCGCTTCTTCTGGTGTTTGGAATAAGGCGCCGGTAATCACATCAAAGCCCAAATCAGCCAAAGCTGTGGCCACCACTTTTTGGCCTCGGTCATGGCCGTCTTGCCCCATTTTGGCAACATAGACGCTAGGGGCGCGGCCTTCGCGGTCTGAAAAACGGGCAATCATATCGCGGACTTTGACAATCGATGGATTATCGACACCAAAGTCTTGTTGGTAGACATTGGAAATCACCTGCGGTTTGGCCTCGTGGCGATTATATACCACTTCCAAAGCGCTTGAGATCTCGCCGACGGTGGCTTTGGCGCGGGCCGCATTGACAGCCAGTGCCAGCAAATTGCCTTGCCCACTATCTGCCGCTTTGGTCAGCGCCTCCAAGCTTGCTTTGGTTTCAGCTTCATCGCGGCTGGCACGCAATTCTTTCAATTGCTCGATTTGCGCTTGCCGCACCGCTGAATTATCCACTTTCAACACATCGACAGGGTCTTCATTTTGCAGTTTGAACTTATTGACCCCAACAACGGTTTGTCGCCCGCTATCAATCCGCGCTTGCGTGCGGGCGGCGGCTTCTTCAATGCGCATCTTCGGAATGCCTTTTTCAATCGCTGCCGCCATGCCGCCCATTTCTTCGACCTCACGAATGTGGCCAAGCGCTCGGGCTGCCAAATCATGCGTCAGCCGCTCAACAAAATAACTACCGCCCCATGGGTCAATAACTTTGGTGGTATTGCTTTCCATTTGCAGCAATAATTGCGTATTGCGCGCAATGCGGGCTGAGAAGTCGGTCGGCAGAGCGAGGGCTTCGTCAAAACTATTTGTGTGCAATGACTGCGTGTGCCCTTGGGTCGAGGCCATGGCCTCAATACACGTGCGCACGGCATTATTGTAAATATCCTGCGCTGTTAAGCTCCAACCAGAGGTTTGGCAATGCGTGCGTAGGGCCAATGATTTGTCATTTTTGGCACCAACCCCCTGCATTAATTGCGCCCACAATAGACGAGCGGCGCGCATTTTGGCGATTTCCATAAAGAAATCCATGCCAATGGCCCAGAAGAACGACAGGCGCGGGGCGAATTTATCAATGTCCAATCCGGCATGAATACCCGCGCGGGCATATTCCACCCCATCGGCCAGCGTATAGGCCAATTCCAAATCAGCCGTCGCACCGGCTTCTTGCATATGATAGCCGGAAATCGAAATCGAATTGAACTTCGGCATATTTTGTGACGTATAGGCAAAAATATCGGAGATGATACGCATCGATGATTTTGGCGGGTAGATATAGGTATTGCGCACCATGAATTCTTTCAAAATATCATTTTGAATGGTGCCGGCTAGTTTCTCTGGTGAAACGCCTTGTTCTTCGGCGGCCACAATATACAGCGCCATAATCGGCAAAACTGCGCCATTCATGGTCATGGAAACGCTCATCGTATCGAGCGGAATGCCGGCAAATAATTTGCGCATATCCAAAATCGAGTCAATCGCCACACCGGCCATGCCGACATCACCAAACACGCGCGGGTGGTCGCTGTCATAGCCACGGTGCGTGGCCAAATCAAAGGCAATCGACAGACCCTTTTGCCCAGCCTTCAAATTGCGCCGATAAAACGCATTGGATTCCTCTGCCGTTGAAAAACCGGCATATTGCCGAATGGTCCATGGTTTGTTGACATACATGGTCGCATAGGGGCCGCGAATATAAGGCGCAATGCCGGGAAAACTATCCAAATGCGGCAGCTCGGCTGTGTCATTGGCGGTGTACAGCGGCTTAATGTCCAAGCCCTCAGGGGTTTGCCGCGTGGTGGCACCATTGGCGTTTTGCGCGTCGCGGGCGGCGTTTTCCCAGCTATGGAAATCAGTTTTGTGATCGGTGCTGAGGGCAATTTTTGAAAAGTCAGGAAAATTTGTCATTGTTTCACTCCGCCAAGCCAAGTTTGCTATGAATATTTCGCAACAACTCATAGGCCGGGCCGCCAGCGAAACAATAATCTTCAACCTCGTCAATCGCCCGTGGCTTGCCAGCTAGCGCCAAATGAATGACTCCCGCCTTGCGCAAAGCCGCCGCCAGCGGCTGCGCCAATGTTTCATAGTCATCATCGCTGCCACAAATCACCGCAATTTTGGCCGTCGATTTACTAAACTCAGCCGCAATCGCCTCGACATCGCTGCCACCGGCGCCAGCGACCGCATGCAAGCCGCCGACGGCGTATAAATTGGCGGCAAAATTAAGCCGTGGCGTAAAGCTAGCCATGCTGCCGATACAGGCCATAAAGACCTTTGGTTTACTGGCTTGCGCGGCACGGCGCAGGGCTTCATAACGCGCCGCAAAGCGGAAACCATCAAGCGTGCCATCGGATTTATCAACCGCCGCCGCCAAAGGCGCTTCGTCCAAATTGGGAAATTCACTAACCCCAACCAGCGGCAGGCTGCGATTATCAATGGCTGTATTAAACGCTGCGCGCTGCGCGACGATGGCCTGATTGATTTCACCTTTTGCCAGTGCTTGCGCCAAACCGCCGTCGGCTTCAAGGCGCTGGAACAAGGCCCAAGCTTGCTCGGCCAAATCTTGCGTCAGGCTTTCGACATACCAACTGCCGCCCGCCGCATCTGCGACTTGGCCGATGTGGCTTTCTTCTTGCAGAATAATTTGCGTATTGCGGGCAATGCGTCGGGTTAGTTCATTGTCGCTGGCGCTGGTGGCGGTGCACGCGGCAATGGTCATCATGTCGACACCGGCAATACCAGCGGCCATGCCAGATACAGTGGCGCGCAGAATATTGACCCATGGGTCGACATCCGACAAAGCCCGCAGGCTGGTCTCGACATGAATTTGTGGTGCTGTGGCGCTGCCGAGATTGGCGGCAATATTGGCAAAGATCAGCCGCGCGGCACGAATTTTTGCCAGGCTGGCGAAAAAGTCGCCGTCCGTCGCCAAGCATATGGTGATTTTTGGCAAGGCCTGTTCAGGGGCGAGGCCAGCGGCATCAAACTGGCGCACATATTCGGTGATACTGGCCGCGACCCAAGCCAATTCTTGCACCACACTGGCGCCAAGGTCGTGCCATGTGGCACCTGAGGCGGTCATTAAGCGCAAGCCTTGATGGGCTTGGCTTATCGCGATCAACCGCGACATATCAAGGTCAATGGCCGCGCCATAGCGCACATGCGCCGATAGCGGGTCGAGGTTTAAAAAGCCAACGACATCAGACGCCAGATTGCGGTGTTCCCGCAGGCTAATAATAAGCTCTGCCGCTTGCATGCCATGCGCCGCCAAATTGACGGACAGCGGCGCGATATCAAGCATCACCTCATTGAGCAATTTATCGAGCTGCGCCAGTGTCGGCAGCTGCTGCGAGAAATCCAGCATGATAGCGCTAACGCCACCATTCAAATCAGTCATCACGGCTTTTTGGTCGCTGCCCTTGCGGCCCGGTGTCAGGCGCTGGGCAATCTGCCACGGTAGAAATTTATCGTTCACCGCCCGCGCGCCGCGTGTATAGGGCACAAAACCGGGCAGGCCGCTCACATTGTCATCGGCCATTGCCTCTTGTGTGTAGAGCGGTTGGCGGGTGAAGCCGCCGAGGTCAGTGCTGACCAAACTGTCCAGTGATTTGCCGCGCAAAGCCGCGTCAACGGCATCAAGCCAAGCCTCGTGGCTGGCCGCAGGCATATTCGTCCCCAGTTCAAGCGTGCTCATAAATAGTCTCCCTAACCATCTTCGGCGCTCAATAAATAACCCACTGCGAGCAGACCGGCAATCAAACTTGGCGTCCAACTGGCGATTAATGGGGGCAATATGTGCAAACTGGCGAGGCTGGCACTGAAATCAGCCCCCATATAGAGCACAAAACCGGCCAGAACCGCAGAGCCCATGGTGGCACTGGCGCTGAATAATCGCCCCGTCGGCAATGAGAAGCATGCCGCGACCAGCACCATGGCGACCAACATAAAGGGCAGGGATATCAAAGAATGAAAGCGCACCTCATGGCGCGCAACGTCGCTTCCAGCAGCTTGCGCTTGGGCAATATAATCGGCCAATTGCCAAACATTGATGGTTTTCGGCGAGTTGAATTGTTGCGCCAAGTTCATTCCATCAAATTGCGATTCAAGGGTCAGTGTGGGGCGTCGCTCAACCGCTTGGCCGGCGACGATAATCTCAACATTTTTTAGCTGCCAAACATTGTCGAGCAATTGCCCGCCTGCAGCCCGCAGGCGATGGGTGAACACGCCTTGCGCGTCAAACATCAAGACGCTTATGTCGTTGAAAATCTGTTTGTCTAAATCAACCACTGCCTGACCATGCAGAATATAGCTACCGTCTGCCAATGCTTCACGCAGCCAAATACCATTATCAGAAATTTGCACTTCCGCTTTCTGGCCCGACAATTGCTTTTCAATCTCTTGGAAGGCTTTGAAATTATGCGTGCCCAGCGGCTCAACTAAAGCCACCAATAAACCGCCGATGATGAGCGATGTGGCGATAAACGGTGTGAGAAATTGCCAGACCGATATACCGGCGGCGCGAATGACCACAAGTTCTTGCGCTTGGCTTAATCGAATGAGGCATAAAACAGTGCCAAATAGAAAAATAAAAGGGGCGAATTGCAAAAACACCAGTGGCATGCGCAGCCCGGTATAATACAAAGCGGCCACACTGCCTTGCCCATGCCGACTGGCGAAGGCGACCATTTCCAAATAATCACCCAGAGTTGCTAAAGCGAGAAACGCCAAACTGGTAATCATCAGCCAAAGGAAAAATTTGCCGGTCAAATAGAGGTTCAGGGTTTTTACACTCATGCGCGCCCCCGTCGCATCAAGCGATGCATGAAGGCACGGTCATTTTGCAGCGTGAGCAAAATGCTTAGCCCGCCCAGAACACTCAATGGCCAGATGATTAGCAGGCTGTCAAAGCCGCCCCGTGCCGCCAAACTGGCGACCGCAATAATGCTGATTTGAAACATTAGGGCGGCGATAATGGCGACAAAAATCCGCCGTCCATAGCCGTGGCGGTTCAGACCACCAGCGGTAATGGCGCAAAAACTGATCAACATAAAAACCAGGGGGCTGGCGAGGCCGGCAATCAGCTCAAGGCCACGCGTTTTCATGCGAATTATGCGGCTGTCGTCATTCACCCCATGGGCGGCGGGGTTCAGTAATTGATGAATCATCATGTGATTGCGATTGAACAGTGGCACCACGGCGCTGTCGGTTCTCGGCTTGTTGTCGAGCGCCAAAGCATATTCGCCAAATTCCGCTAAATGATCGGCTTGGCCTTTTTCTTGCGTGTGCAAATGGCCGCGCGACAACACCAAATAAGCGCCATCGCCGCGCATATCAAATCGCCCGCTTTGCGCCACATAAGTGGTTTGTGTCGACGCTTGCGTATTGTCATAAATCATCACTTGCGCCCACGATCCATCGTCATTTTGCGCCTCCGCATAGGCTGTCATATTGGGCAGAATTTCGCGAAACGATCCGGCCTGCAGCGAGGCGACAACGACCACGCTTTTGAGCGCTGTGCTGCGTTCGCGCAATTGCTTACTGGCGATTGGCGCCAAATAAAATGAGATGGCCGCTTGCAACACTATGACCAGTCCAACCAATAGCAACATCGGGCGCAATATGCGCAAAGGGCTGAGCCCGGCGGCGGTCAGGGCAAAATATTCATGGTCTTGCAGCAAGCGCACCAAGAGCGCCAGAACCGTAATCAATAGGGCTGGGGCCAGCGTATAGCCCAGCATGCGCGGCCATATCAGCAAGCTTAGCGTGATAAAATCCAGCGCCGCAATTTGCGCGCCCAGCAAATCGTCAAACAGCTGCAACGCCTGCACCAGCCACAGCACGCTTGCCAAGGTCAAGGTGATGGCGATTTGAGAACGCAATAGCCGCACAAAGAGAAATTTATCAATCATTCCGTCCTTGTTTTACACTAGATATGTTGGTCGGTCAGTAAATTTACCGCCCCAGAAATTGTCAGATTGCGTTTTCTTGCATCAGCCCCTAATCTTTTTATAAAACGGGGAGAGAATAATGAATTTGAATTTTACCGCAGAATATGAAGATTTCCGCGCCGATGTGCGCGCCTTTTTGGACAAGCATAAAGCCGACGCACCGAGCATGGCGAATGTCGGCTTGCGCAGTGAAAAGCGCCTGAAGTGGCAACGCATTCTTCTCGAGCATGGATATGCGGCGCGCACCTTGCCGAAGCAATATGGTGGTTTTGGTGCCGAGCCGGATTCGTTGAAGCAGCGCATTATTGCCGAAGAATTTGCCCGCGCCAAAGTGCCTGGCGGTATTGCCGGTCAAGGAATTAACATGCTGGTGCCGACATTGTTGGAATTGGGCACGGAAGAGCAGAAGGAAAAATATATTGCCAAAACATTGAGCGGCGAGATGATTTGGTGTCAGGGCTATTCAGAGCCCGGCGCCGGTTCTGATTTGGCGTCTTTGCGGACGGCGGCCGTGGTTGATGGCGATGACTTTGTGATTAATGGCCAGAAGATTTGGACCAGCACCGCCAATCAGGCAGATATGATTTTCTGCTTGGTGCGCACAGAGCCAGATGCGCCTAAACACCAAGGCATAAGCTATTTGCTATTCTCAATGGACACGCCGGGCATTGAAGTGCGTCCGCTGATGACGATGACCGGTCGGGCGGAATTTAATGAAGTGTTCTTTACCGATGTGCGCGTACCAACCTCGCAAATCGTCGGCCAGCGCGGCGAGGGCTGGATGGTCGCCAATGCGACGCTGACCCATGAGCGCGGCATGTTAGGCGACCCAGACGCGGCGCTATCGCGCCTCAAAAGCATTGCTGAAATTATGCAAAACGAGCATGTCGACGGCAAAAGCCTAATGGACAATCCGGTCTATCGCGATCGTCTGGTGGCGCTGGAGGCCGAAGTCTACGCCATGAAATTTAATGGCATGCGGCTGACAACGGCCTCTGTTGAGAAAAAATCAGCCGGTTTGGCTGGCATGATTGTTAAATTGCAAGGCTGTGAGTTGAACCACCGTTTGGCTGAATTGGCGATTGATGTGATGGGCGAATATGGCATTTTGTTCGAGGACAGCCCGTTTCTGCGCGATCATGGCCTATGGCAAACCCATTATATGTTCGACCTTGGCCTGATTATTGGCGGCGGCTCGGCGCAAATTCAAAAAAACATCATCAGCGAACGTGGTCTTGGCATGCCGCGCGAGCCTAAAGTAGCTAAAGCATAGGGGCCGGCCATGTATTTCGGATTATCGCAAGACCAGACCATGCTGCAAGATTCAGTGCAGCGTTATCTTGAATCTGCCTCGGAATTAGAGCATGTGCGCGGCTTTGCCGAAGGCGACAACAGCTTGGCTGAAAGCCTACAAAACGGGCTGATGGAATTGGGCGTGCCCTTGGTGCTGGTACCGGAAGAATTTGGTGGCCTTGGCCTCGGGGTTCTTGAGGCGGCTTTGATTCAACAGGCTATGGGCCGTTTCGTGTCGCCGACCAGTTTCACCTCTGCCTATGCAATGGCGGTGATTGGCCTGCGCGAAGCCGGTGATGATGACCAGAAAAATGACTGGTTGGGTCGCATTGCCGGTGGCAGTGCGATTATTGGTGTCGGTTTGACCGAGGCCATCGGCGCCCGTGAAGGGGCCGGACTAAAACTGTCTGGCGACAAGGTTTCGGGCCGCGCAAGTTTTGTCATGGGGGCTGAATTGGCCACTCATTTCATGCTCACCACGGGTAAAGATTTGCTGATTATCGCCCGTGATAGCGCGGGCGTCAGTGAAACAGCGTTGACCACAATCGATAAAACCCGTCATGTCATCATGCTTGATTTGCAAGATGTGCCGTGCACGGTTTTGGCTGGTGGCGCGGTTGCCGCGCAAGCGCGAATGATTGATATCGGCCGGGTTTTATTGGCCGCCGATAGTTTGGGTGCGGCGGATATGATGATTGAAAAATCCGTCGCCTATTCGAAAGACCGCGAGCAGTTCAATCGCCCGATTGGCTCTTTTCAAGCGGTCAAACATATGTGCGCCGATATGGTCGCCAAGCTGGAGCCATGCCGGTCGTTGGTTTGGTATGCGGCCTATGCGCAAGACCATGTTAGCGATGAGGCGGCGCTGATGTCGCGCTTGGCAAAATCACATTTGGCCGAGGTCGGTAAATATGTCGCCCGCACGTCCACCGAAGTGCATGGCGGCATGGGCTTTACCGATTTGCTCGGCTTGCATTATTGGTTCAAGCGTATTGGGGCCAACCGGCAATTGCTCGGCGGGCCAGAAACCGTGCGCGAAGAAGCCGCCAAATTGCAAGGCTGGAGCTGATTACTCAGCGGCTATTTGCGCTTGCGGGAATTTGACAAAATGCCCAACCATCATGCCAGCAAAGGCTGTGGGGTCGGGGCGCGGGCCGGTCAACACGCCTTGCTCGCGCAGGGCGACTTCCAGCCGGTCGAGAATAAAATCGACGGTTAAATTATCGCTGCCGCTGCGCCATAGCTCTTCTTCCGCTTGTGAGGCAAAGCAATAGGCTTTCCATGAAATGGAATAGCGAATTTCTGACCAGCCATAATCGGCCAATGGCTTATCGCCATCGCGCAATTGCCATTTTTTATCGCCAAGGAAATGCAACCGCATATGTTTATCAATTTGCGGCAAATCGGGCAGTGTCTGATTAACCCGCTCGACCCCATGAAACACTTCATCTGTATCAATCAAAATCGCTGAATTATGCTGCGCCGGAATTGACTGGCGCGCGCCTTTTGGGCCATCAGGATAAAACGTAAAAGCACCGCCTTTGGCCTCGCCAAACCACGACACACAAGTGGCTATCGGAATACGCCACTCATCGAACAAACCAGAGTGCAGCATGACCACCAGCAACCATTGCGGCAGCAGCTTGCGATTGGCGCCACGGAATTCTGGCACATCAGTATGGACCGCCAGCTCTTGACCCGGAACCAGCAGATTGGCGTAAATAATTGCCGGCACAATGACATCGCGATGCGAAACTTTGCGGGCGGTTTCTTTCAGAGCCGGATGGTTCATAAAGCTCTCAACGCCGCTGGCCTTAATCTCATCGCCATAGGCATAGGTCTCGCGGAAATAATTGGTGCGCTGGCTGGCGGTTTCAATGTCATCTTCATTGCCCGCGCCATCAATGCCGTTTTGAATATAATTAAAGGCGGCGTCAAAGCGTTGAGGCAGTTTTTCGCCGAGCCCGTCATTTGATGCTTCATCGGCATAAGTGCCAAAACTACCAAAATTTTCCGCCAAACGCAGCATCGTCTGTGCATCATCATCAGCCAGAAACGGATCCATATGGTTATAAAAAGCGGTCATCTTCAATCTCCTAAATTCTCACAAAAACTGTAAGACAGCTATCGGCTTTGCGCCATAAAAAAAGCGCGGCAGTTGCCCGCCGCGCTTTTCATTTCATGGCTGTGCTTTAGACGCGTTCGATAATCACAGCTGGTGCCATGCCGCCGGCAGCGCACATGGTGATTAAACCAAATTGCTTGTCCTGGCGTTCCAGCTCATCCAGCATAGTGCCAACAAGAATCGAGCCAGTCGCCCCAATTGGGTGACCCAAAGCCATGGCGCCGCCATTTACATTGATACGATCACGGTCAATGTTGAGGTCGCGAATGAATTTCTCAGTTACCACTGAGAAGGCTTCGTTGACTTCGAACAGATCAATATCGGCAACCGTCAAACCGGCTTTTTGCAGCACTTTTTTGGCCGCTGGCACCGGTGCGTTGAGCATGAGGGTTGGGCTGTCACCCATATTGGCCAGAGCTTTAATGCGGGCCCGTGGTTTCAGACCATTGGCTTTGGCATATTCAGGTGACGACAGCAGCAGAGCCGCCGCGCCATCAACCACACCAGATGAGTTACCGGCGTGGTGAACGTGATTGATTTGCAAGTCCGGATAGGCCTGGGCAATCAATTTACGGAAGGTTGTGCCTTCTTCGTCGAGCGGAATATCGGCCAATTTGGCAAAGCTTGGCTCAAGTGAGGCAAGGCTTTCTTTGGTGGTCTGTGGACGCGGAAACTCTTCTTTGTCGAGCGCCAAAGAACCGTCTTCGCGGTAAACCGCTACCAGAGATCTATCAAAATGGCCGTTTTTAATCGCATGATCAGCGCGCTGCTGGCTGACATAAGCCAAAGCGTCAACCGCGTCGCGATCAATGCCTTCCAATGTTGCGATAGCGTCGGCACACACACCTTGGTGTGGTTGCGGGTGCTCAGAGCGCAAACGCAGATTGCCATTATCGAGGAATGGCGAAGAAGCGGCGGCGTCTGTGCCAAAACGTGACATCATTTCTGTGCCACCGGCGATTGTTAAATCTTCCATGCCTGACATGATATTGGCGGCGGCAATGTTCACAGCGGTAATGCCTGAACCACAAAAACGGTCAAGGGTCATGGCGCTGGAGCGCACATCATAGCCCGCATCTAAAGCAGCCATACGTCCCAAATCGCCACTTTGCGTGCCGCGCTGAGAGCTGGTGCCCCAAATAATATCGTCAACTTCCGATGTGTTCAGGTCATTGCGTTCGGCCAAAGCCCGCAATACTGTCGCCCCCAAATGTTGAGGGTGAATATCTGACAAAGCGCCTTTGCCAGCTTTACCAATGCCACGAGGTGTGCGGCACGCATCAATAATCCAAGCTTCACTCATTTTAGTCTCCCATAAAAAATGTATCCGCAATGTGGCTGGAATTAGACAATAAATCAAGAGATAGCTTGTCGACGCATGGCCCTTGGGGGTAAAGTTCTGGCACAGCTGAGGGAGTGCGTAAGATGAATTTTCAACTGACCGATGAGCAGAAACAATTACAGGCGGCGGCGATTAAATTCGCCCGCGCCGAAATGCCCTCAGTCGCCGAACACTGCGAAGAAACCGGTCACCCGCCAGATAAGGCCATGCTCAAAAAGCTTGGCGATATGGGGTTTCTTGGCATTAATATTCCGCAGTCTTTGGGCGGTCTGGGGCTGGGCAATCTCGAAGCCTTATTGGTGCTGGAAGAATTTGCCAAAATATCCTCGGCCTCAGCTTTTCCTTTATTTGAAGCCAATGTCGGGCCGGTGCACGCCTTGGTGCACTTTGCGAGCGATAAATTGAAGCAAGAAGTCGTGCCGAAAGTCTGTCGTGGCGAAATGGTGTTGGCGGTGTCAATGTCGGAACCGCAAGCCGGTAGCGCTTTGACTGATTTAACGACACGCGGTGAAGTGAAAAACGGCAAGGTTGTTTTGAACGGCCAGAAACGTTGGTGTTCGGGCGGCGGCCATTCAGATGGCTATTTGGTTTATGCCCGCTTGTCCGAAGACCCGGGGTCAAAGGGCATTGGCGCAGTGTTTGTCGAAAAAGATACGCCGGGTCTCAGCTTTGGCGCGCAAGAGGCGCTGATGGGGTTTCGTGGCGTGCCGTCGGCTGATATTTTTCTCGATAATGTCGAAGTGCCAGAAAGCAATGTGGTGGTGCCAGCCGGAGGTTTTCGCAAATTAATGGAAGCCTTTGATCTTGAGCGTTGCGGCAATGCCACCATGGCTTTGGGGCAGGCTTCGGGTGCCTTGGAAGATGTTTTGGAATATGTGCAAGAGCGCCAACAATTTGGCAAAGAGCTCGTCGATTTTCAGGGCGTGCAAATCAAATTGGCGGAAATGCAAATGCGGGTCGAAGCGGCGCGTTTGCTTATCCACCGCGCGGCAGTTAATGCGGAAGATGGTCTGCCAAGTGTGATTGATAGTTCGGTTGCCAAATGTTTCGCCAATGAAATTTGTCGCGACGTCACCGGCGCCGCCCTGCAATTAATGGGCGGTTATGGCTATTCGAAAGCTTATCCGATGGAACGGCGCATGCGCGATGCATGGGGCTGGGGCATTGCGGGCGGTGCCATTGATATTCAAAAAACCAATATCACCGCCGCCATGGTCGGGCGCCGTTTCGATCAGCGCCGCTAGCTGTCTAATTTTTATCAATAGGTGTTTGCAAAAAGGCCGGCATATTGCCCTCAAACGCGTCGCTTTTTGACCCTGTCGTCTGCGCTTTTGCTGGCTTATTTGGCTTGGCTGCTGCCTTTGCTTTGGGCGCGCGATCTTGAGGCGCCTTGCTTGGTGCGGTTTCCGGCTTTTGGCTTTCCTCGGCAGGTTTTTTACGACCGCGTCCCAAAAGACCGCGACGTTGATTTTTACCCGCTTCGGTAGCGCCGTCAGTCGCGGCTGCAGTTTCCGCTTTCGGTTTATCGCGGCGCGGCTTGTCGCGCTTACTGGCTGGTGCGTCAGCGTCGCCCGATCCGCCTTCAAAAACGGTGCGCGGAATCGGCTGTTCAATCAGCTTTTCAATCGCTTCAACATATTTCGCATCGTTACGCGTTGCCAAAGTGAAAGCAGCCCCTGAACGGCCGGCCCGACCGGTGCGGCCAATACGGTGAACATAATCTTCCGCATGGGTTGGCACGTCGAAATTGAAAACATGACTAACCGCTGGAATATCCAGACCACGGGCGGCAACATCAGAGGCGATAAGATAGGTCACTTCGCCATTTTTGAACTGATCCAACATGCGCAGGCGCATATGTTGGTCCATGTCGCCATGCAAAGACACCGCCTTATAATTGTGCTGGTGCAGCGACTTCAACAAATCGCCAATATCCTTTTTGCGATTGCAGAAAATAATCCCATTGGTCACGTCTTCGGCGTCAAATAAAGAGCGTAAGGCGTCGCGTTTTTTGGCCGGAGCCACTTCAATCAGCATTTGCGAAACATTGGCATTGGTCGATGAGGGGCGCGCCACTTCAACGCGTTTCGGGGCTGACAAAAACTGTTCAGACAGGCGGGTGATTTCAGGCGGCATAGTGGCCGAGAAAAAAAGCGTCTGGCGGGTGAACGGAACTAATGAAACAATTTTTTCAATATCGGGAATAAAGCCCATGTCCAACATACGGTCGGCTTCATCAATCACCAGCACTTCAACGCCGCGTAATAAAACCCCACCGCGTTCAACGTGGTCGAGCAAACGGCCCGGCGTTGCAATCAGCACATCAGCGCCACGCATAATCGCCAATTCTTGGTCTTTGAAACTGACGCCGCCAATCAACAGCGCTTTGGTCAGTTTGGTATATTTGCCGTAGAGGTCAAAATTTTCAGCCACTTGAGCGGCGAGCTCGCGCGTTGGTTCCAAAATTAATGTGCGCGGCATACGCGCTTTGGCGCGGCCTTTCATCAGCCGGTGAATCATCGGCAGGGTGAAGCTGGCGGTCTTGCCAGTTCCGGTTTGCGCAATGCCGAGGACGTCGCGGCCTCTCAGCACTTCTGGAATGGCTTCTGCTTGAATGGGGGTTGGTTCAGTATAGCCAACTTCGTTGATGGCTTTCATAATTTCGGGAGCCAGCCCGAGTGCGTCAAAACTCATAATATATCCGTGTTAAGGGCGGAACGGCAAAGCGCCGTTCGGCGATTTTTCGACAGAGGCTGCCCTCATGGCAACCGCTCTTTTCAGGCCATAACACGGCCTGACCTGCTTCAATGCGGCCAAACATAGACGAATTGAGCGTAAAGTAAAGAGACGCTGAGCAGGGCCTAAATATCCAGCAAGTCTTGGCCCGCGAAAGCGGCGTTTTCTTGAATAAATTTGAAGCGCAATTCTGGCTTATTGCCCATTAAATCCGTGACCGCGCGCGCCGTCGCTTTGGTCTCGTCCTCGGGAATGGTGACTTGCAATAATGTCCGTTTGCCCGGCGTCATAGTGGTTTCTTTTAATTGCGCCGGTAACATTTCACCCAAGCCCTTAAAGCGGCTGATATCGACTTTGGCATTTGAACGAAACTCCGAGGCCAATAATTCATCGCGGTGGGCGTCGTCGCGGGCATAGAAGGTCTTGGCCCCTTGTGCCAGACGATAGAGCGGCGGCACGGCAAGATATAAATGCCCTTGGCGAATAAGCTCAGGCATTTGCTCATGGAAAAAAGTCACCAGCAAAGCCGCAATATGCGCGCCATCAACATCGGCATCAGTCATGATGATGACTTTTTCATAACGCAATCGGCTGTCGTCATAATGCGCGCCCGAACCACAGCCCAAGGCTTGCACCAAATCACTAATTTGTTGGCTTTGCTGCATTTTGGCGGCTGTGGCATTGGCAACATTAAGAATTTTGCCACGCAGGGGCAAAATAGCTTGGTTTTTACGATTGCGCCCCTGTTTGGCACTGCCACCGGCGCTATCGCCCTCGACGATAAAAATCTCGGAACCCTCAGCGGCGTTTTGCGAGCAATCGGCCAATTTGCCGGGAAGCCGCAATTTGCGGACCGCTGATTTACGGTTCACATCGCGTTCTTGGCGACGTTTGACGCGCTCATCGGCGCGGTCAATCACCCACTCCAACAAGCGATCGGCATCGGCTGGGGCTGACGTCAGATAATGTTCAAAATGGTCGCGCAAAGTGGTTTCCACAATGCGCGCGGCTTCTGGTGTGGCCAGCTTGTCTTTGGTCTGGCCCTGAAACTCAGGCTCGCGAATAAACACCGATACCAAAGCCGCGGCCGTGCCCATCACATCTTCAGCAGTGATGATGCTGGCTTTTTTATTATTAATCCGTTCGCCATAGGCTTTCAGCCCTTTGGTCAAGGCCGAACGCAAACCTTGTTCATGGGTGCCGCCTTCAGGCGTGGGCACAGTGTTACAATAGCTGGCATTCATGCCATCGGCATTGCCAATACCGGCGCCGACCCAGCTTACCGCCCATTCCACACTGCCATGGCCGCCGGTTTTTTGTACTTTGCCGGCAAACGGGGTGGGGGTAACGACGGCGCGACCACCGATTTGTTCTTCCAAATAGTCTTTCAACCCATTGGGGAATTTCAAGACATCTTCAGCCGGGGTTTTCTCGGCATCGCGAATAATATCAGGGTCGCATTTCCAGCGAATTTCAACACCGCCAAATAAATACGCTTTGGCTTTGGCCATGGCATATAAGCGGGCTGGATCAAAATCGGTTTTGGCGCCAAAAATATCAGCATCTGGGGTGAAACTAACCGATGTGCCGCGCCGGTTTTTAGCCTCGCCCAGCACTTTCATTTTACTGGTGGGCAGGCCGCGCGAAAAGCTTTGAGCGTAGAGTTTTTGACCGCGCGCAACCTCGACCAATAGATCAGATGACAGCGCATTGACCACCGATACGCCAACCCCGTGCAAGCCGCCGGATGTGTCATAGGCGTCGCCGCCGAATTTACCACCGGCGTGCAAGGTGGTCATAATCACTTCCAAGGCTGATTTATCTTTATATTTCGGATGCGGGTCGACCGGAATACCACGGCCATTATCGCGCACTGTTAGCCGATTATCAGCCATCACCTCAATTTCAATAAAACTGGCGTGACCGGCCACCGCTTCATCCATGGAATTGTCGATAACTTCGGCAAATAAGTGGTGCATGGCGCGGCTGTCGGTGCCGCCAATATACATGCCCGGGCGCCGCCGAACCGGCTCAAGGCCTTCTAGAACCTCAATATCGCTGGCGGTATAGCCTTTTTCAGAAGCGCTAACTTTCACGTCGGAAGCATCGCTGCCTCCGGCGAAAAGGTCGGCTTCAGATGCGGCTTTATTTTTTGAGGCCATGCGCGGCGACTCCGATGATGTTGGTTTCGAATCGGCCCTAGTTTACATAACTGTCAGCCATTTGCTGAGAAAAACATGTCACAAATAATGAAATGCAAATTAATGGCGCGGCCAATGGCCGAAAGCTTGATATTCGCCAAAAACAAAGGCAATCTTTGCGTAGTCTTTAAAGGAGTTGAGCGATGAGTAATGTGACGATTGAAAATGAACTGGTGTTGCCATGCGGCGTGGCGATTAAAAACCGCTTGTGCAAAGCAGCCATGACCGAAGGTTTGGCCGACCCAGCCAATCGCGCGACAGTTAAACACCAGACGCTTTACGGCCGTTGGGCCGATGGCGGCGCTGGTATTTTATTGACCGGCAATGTGCAAGTTGACCATCGCTATCTTGAGCGTCCGGGCAATGTGGTGATTGAAGGGCCGCAGAGCAATGAGCAAATTTCCGCGCTGCGCGCATATGCCGAAGCTGGCACCCGCAATAATACGCATTTGTGGATGCAAATCAGCCATGCCGGTCGGCAAACACCGGCGGCGGTGGCGCCAGAGCCAGTTGGCCCCTCAGATATTGGTTTGAAAATGCCAGGCGCCGCTTTTGGCAAGCCGCGGGCTTTGAGCCATGAAGATATTTTAGATGTCATTCAGCGTTTTGCCCATACGGCAAAAATTGCCCGCGAAACCGGATTCACCGGCGTGCAAATTCACGGCGCGCATGGCTATTTAATTTCCGAGTTTTTATCGCCTGACGTTAACACCCGCACCGATCAGTGGGGCGGCAGTCTGGAAAACCGTGCGCGTTTATTGCTTGAAGTGGTGCGCGCCGTGCGTGCCGCTGTTGGCGATGATTTTCCGGTTTCTCTGAAATTGAACTCGGCCGATTTTCAGCGCGGCGGCTTTTCGCATGAAGACAGTGTGCAAGTTGCCAGCTGGTTGAATGATGAGAAACTCGATTTGCTTGAAGTCTCGGGCGGCACATATGAACAGCCGCGCTTAGTGGGGCTGGATAATTTGACCATGAACCCTGAAAAAGCCGAGGAGCGCCGCGAGAGCACCATCGCCCGCGAAGCCTATTTCCTCGAATATGCTAAAGATATTCGCGCCGTATTCACTGGCCCGTTAATGGTGACCGGTGGGTTCCGTTCGCGGGCTGGCATGGATGCCGCTCTGGCAGCGGGGGCGTGCGATATGATTGGCATTGGCCGCCCCTTATGTATTGACGCGCAAGTGCCGAATAAATTGCTGTCGGGCGAAATGACTGAGACACCGGTTCTGGAAAAAACCAAACAAGTCGGCCCCGGCTGGCTCGGATTGAATTCGCCATTCCGCATGGTGGCTGGCATTAATGGCTGGGGACAGCAGGCGTTTTGGTGTTTGAACATTATGGAAATGGGCGAGGGGCGCGACCCCGATTTAGGTCTCGGCGTGTTTAAAGCTTTTGTGCGCTATCAAGGGTCTGAAAAACGCGCTGCCGAAGCCTATAATAAACATTGGAACAGCTAGGTTAATTTTGCGCCAAATGTAGGATTTCCAAAATGTCGTCTTGGCATGTGATGGCGCGCGAATTGGCGGTAACGACGCCATGGTGTTCACCGGCCTCAGCAATCGCTTGAAATTTATCGGCGCCAATGCCGACATCGGCCAGGCAAGTCGGCAGGCCAAGACTTTTGATGAGCTGGCCGACCAACACATGCGCCGGTTGCTGGGCATCACCCAAGGCTTGCGAAATTGCTAGTTGCGCCTCGGGCTGTTTTTGCGCATTCCACTGCAACACTGCGGGCAGCAGAACGCAGGAGGTTTCGCCATGGGCGACGCCAAACATGCCGCCAAGAATATAGCCTAGCCCATGGCTGGCACCCATGCGCACGCGCCCAAGGGCCGGCGCCACGGACCACACGCCTTGGAATGACAGCATAAAGGCGGCGCGTTTTTGTGCCTCGGTTTGGGCGCTAAAACCATCGCGTAAACCCTGCGACATCAGCCGCAAGGCGGTCAAAAATTGCTGTTGTAAAATCGGATAGCCGTCGGGCGATAAATAACCTTCAGCGCCATGGTCAATGGTGCGCACAGCAGCTGAATACCATAAAGCGGCAGGGGTGTGGGCGGCTAAATCAGGGTCAAACACAATCGCTAAGGGGGCTAAATCAGGGTGAGTAAACCCTTGTTTTTGTTTCATCTCGACAACTAGCGCCCCACCTAATGCGGCAAATTCGGCGCCCGATAAAGTGGTTGGCACGGCAATCGCGCGTATATCGCCGACCTTATCTTCAATCGCTCCCCCCGTGCCGCCCGCCCCATGCGCATAGGCGTTGAGCTGGTCAAGGCTGGTGATGTCATGGGTCAGGCATAATTGCACAATTTTGGTTGAGTCAATGGGCGTGCCGCCACCGACCGATACCAGCATGTCGGCTTTGGCGGCGCGCGCCGCGGCGGCGGCCTGCAAAATATCTTGTTGCGGCGCATGGGCGGCAATGCCGGTGTGAAGGCCGACAAGTCTTGGGCCCAGCACAGTGGTTAACTCGCGCGCCAGAGAGCTATCATCAAGGACGGATTGCGAGGCAATGACAAAAACCCGCTGGGCGCCAAATTTGGCGCTTTCTTCGGCCACACTGCGAGCCGCATTGGCGCCGGCTATCAGCCTTTGCGTGCGGCCAAAATCATAATCAATCACATCCATGCTCAGCTCCCTTATGCTGCCCAAACGCTAAGCATCTTCGCGCGGCAAGGCAAATAAAAAGCCCCCCGTCTGGCGACGAGGGGCTTGATATTTGCTCGAAGACTAAGTCTTAGACGCTGTAATACATATCGAATTCAATTGGGTGAGGTGTATGCTCATAGCGGTGCACTTCATCCATTTTAAGAGCGATATAGGCGTCGATTTGGTCATCATCCATGACCCCGCCTTTTTTCAGATATTCACGGTCTGCATCGAGAGCGGCCAGCGCTTCACGCAAGGAACCGCAAACTTGCGGAATGTCTTTCAACTCTTCCGGTGGCAATTCATACAAATCTTTATCCATTGGCTCGCCTGGATCAATTTTGTTTTCGATACCGTCAAGGCCGGCCATCAACATCGCTGTGAAGGCCAGATATGGGTTGGCCGTCGGGTCAGGGAAGCGGATTTCAATACGCTTGCCTGGGGCAGATGTTGAGAACGGAATACGGCAAGAAGCTGAGCGGTTGCGGGCTGAATAAGCCAACAGCACAGGGGCTTCAAAACCTGGAATCAAACGCTTGTATGAGTTGGTTGACGGATTGGTCAACGCATTCAGTGATTTTGCGTGTTTGATGATACCGCCAATGTAATACAGGCAGTCTTGGCTCAACCCGCCATATTTGTCACCAGCGAAAAGCGGCTTACCGTCTTTCCAGATTGACTGGTGGCAATGCATGCCTGTGCCATTGTCGCCATAAACCGGCTTCGGCATGAAGGTTGCGGTTTTGCCATAGGCGTGGGCCACATTGTGGACAACATATTTATATAGCTGCAGATTGTCAGCAATCGCTGTCATGGTGCCGAATTTCAGGCCAAGCTCGTGTTGTGCAGCCGCCACTTCGTGATGGTGCTTTTCAACTTCCATGCCCATTTCTTTCATCACAGTCAGCATTTCACCGCGCAGGTCTTGGCCGCTGTCGATTGGGTTAACTGGGAAATAACCGCCTTTTGTGCGTGGACGGTGACCCATATTGCCGGATTCATATTCCGTGCCTGAATTGTCTGGCAGCTCAACGCTGTCCAAGGCAAAGCCAGTGTTGTAAGGGTCTGATGAGAAGCGGACATCGTCAAATACGAAGAATTCAGCTTCAGGGCCGAAATAAACAGTGTCACCAATACCGGTCGACTTGAGATATTCCTCAGCCCGAAGTGCTGTTGAACGTGGGTCGCGGTTATAGGCTTCGCCTGAGTTTGGCTCCAGAATATCGCAGAACAAAGTCAATGTTTGTTGCGCGTAGAACGGATCAAGAGAGGCAGTGCTGAGATCCGGCATCAACACCATGTCAGACTCATTAATGGCTTTCCAGCCAGCGATTGATGAACCATCAAACATTGTGCCTTCAGCGAAAAAGTCGTCGTCAATCAGGTCAATGTCCAGCGTGAGATGCTGCATTTTACCGCGAGGGTCTGTGAAGCGCAGGTCAACAAATTTGACCTCTTCATCAGCAATCATTTTTTTAATGGTAGAGGCGTCTGACATTATTTTCTCCGTAAATAATAGAATAAATCGTGGTTGGTTTATATGGCTTCATTGCCGGTTTCGCCAGTCCGAATACGAATGGCTTCTGAAATATCGGAAACGAAAATCTTGCCGTCACCAATACGACCCGTCTGGGCGGCAGTTTTAATCGCTTCAATCGCAGCGTCAAGTTGTTCGTCGGCAACAACAATCTCAAGTTTCACTTTTGGTAAAAAGTCCACAACATATTCAGCGCCGCGATAGAGTTCTGTGTGGCCTTTCTGGCGGCCAAAGCCCTTGGCTTCGACAACGGTAATGCCTTGCATGCCCGCTTCTTGCAATGCGTCTTTAACTTCGTCGAGTTTGAATGGCTTAATTATGGCTTCAATCTTTTTCATGATTACCCTTCCCAAATAGTGAATATCATTTCTGCTTCGGTTTATGCAATTTCCGTGCCAAACGCCAAATCCTGCGCTACTGGCCAAATTTTGCGCGCGCCTCTCGTCGAGCGAGTTTTTTGCCTATTAAATATACATAATGATTAAAAAATAGGCACAACCAGCGCGGCAATCAAAAAAGCTTGAATGCCCTTGATAGCTGGTTAAACTCGCCGCATCTGTGGAGAGTAGGAGAGACGCTCATGGTTCATGATAACACCCCCATACTTGTCGGCGCTGGCTTGACGGTGCAAAAACAAAAAGATTTAGCCAAGGCCAAATCTCCCGTTCAATTAATGGCCGATGCGGCGGGTGTGGCGCTCGATGATTGCGGGCAGTCAGCTGGCGTCAGTGCGGCGCTTGATACGGTCGCTTCTATTCGATTCATTACCGACAGTCCGGAGGCGCGGGCCATTCCGTTTGGTCAATATTCCAATCCAGGGCGCACAGTGGCCAATCTCATGGGGCTGTCACCGAAACAGTCATTGCTGGCTGCGACTGGCGGCAACTCGCCGCAAATGATGATTAATGAATTGGCCGAGCGAATTGCCCAAGGCCGTTCGGAAGTGGCGCTTTTGGTTGGCGGCGAGGGGTTTGCCAGCGTCATGCGCGCGGTCGGCACGGGTGTTGATAAAAGCGATTGGAATGACCACCCAGATGAAAAGCCGGAAGAAATCGGCAAAGAAAAAATGGGCGTGTTGCCCGTCGAACATCGCCACGGCTTATTTTTCCCAGTCAATTATTATCCGATTTTTGAGAACGCACTGCGCGCCCATTTGGGCCGCGATATGCAGACCCATTTACAGCACGTCGGCAAATTAATGGCACCATTCACCGAAGTCGCCGCCGCCCATCCGCAAAGCTGGTTCCCGGTGGCGCGTTCGGCTGAAGAACTCATCACCGCCAGCGATGAAAACCGCTGGGTCGGTTATCCCTATCCGAAATATCTCAATTCGGTCATTCGCATTGATCAGGCGTCGGCTGTGGTCATGATGTCGGTTGGCAAAGCCCGAGAGCTTGGCATTGATGAGAGCAAATGGGTATTTTTGCATGGCTGTTCTGATGCTAATGAAATTTGGCACGGGATTGAGCGGCAGGATTTGCACCGCTCTGTCGCCATTCATGAAATGACCAAACAGGCGATGGCGATGGCTGGTTGGACGATTGACGATATTGATATTTTCGACCTCTATTCATGTTTCCCGTCGGCCGTCGAAGTGGCGTGCCGCGAAATGGGCATTGCCGAAGACGACCCGCGGCCATTCACTGTGACAGGCGGCCTGCCGTATTTTGGTGGTGCGGGCAATGCCTATACACTGATGTCCGTGGCAACAATGATGCATAAATTGCGCGCCAATCCGGGGGCTAAAGGTCTGTGTAATGGCAATGGTTGGTTCTTGACCAAACACGCGCTGGGTCTTTACTCAACGACCCCGCTTGAGGGCCCATGGCAACGCGAAGACCCAGCTATTTTACAGGCGAAAATCGAGGCTGGGCCGCGCCGCCGCTATGTCGAAGCGGCGTCCGGTGAGGGCTGGATTGAGAGCTATACTGTCGCCCATGTGGCGGGCAAGTCACCGCAGGGCATTTTGATTGGCCGTATGAGTGATAGCGATGATCGTTTTGTTGCGCATATGACACCAGAGGGCGACCATGTGGCGCGGCTAATGAGCGAGGACGGCATTGGCTTGAAAGGTACATTGGCCGCACAGGAAGATGGCACCAATATTTTCACGCCGCTGCATTAGCCAAAGTGAGAGCCTTTGGTGTCGGGGGCGAGACGAATCGAAAACCAAGAAACGATTGCGGTGTATTCGTGCGAGCTGTTTTATTCCACCGCCACCCCGACCTAAGACATAAGTAAGCTACGCCAAAAACATTGGTAAAAGGTTAACGAACAAGTCGTTATCGAAACGGAGAACTTGCAGATGAGTGAACAACACAAAACCCGCATATATATGATACGCCACGGCAAGGCCGCCGCCGGCTGGGATGGTGACGCTGATCCGGGCCTCGATGATTTGGGCCGTCAGCAATCCGCCGCCGTGGCCGAAAAACTGAAACAATTAATTGGCGCACCAGTGCCGATTTTATCAAGCCCGCTGAAACGCTGCCAAGAAACCGCCATGCCGCTGGCGGAGAGCTGGCAGGCTTCGGTACGCATTGAGCCAAGAGTGGCTGAAATCCCGTCGCCGATTGAAGACTTAACGGCACGCACGGTTTGGTTGCGGCGGGTCATGGGCGGCAGCTGGCAGGCGCTGTATAACGACCCCGAGAGCACCGGCCATGATTTCACCGCTTGGTATCATAATGTGGTTTCGGCACTGACCGATTTGCACCAAACAGGGGCCCGTGAGGTCGTGGTTTACTCGCATTTTATCGCCCTGAATGTGGCTTATTGTGCCGCCACTGGTGATGATAAGGTGGTGTCTTTTGCGCCGGATAATTGCTCCTTATCAATTTTTGAAACCGATGGCAAAACGCTGTCATTGGTGCGCAAGGGCGACGAAGCGCAAACCTTGGTTAATTGATTGCTAAGCTATTTTGTCTTAGTGATATAGGGACTGGTGTTTCTCTGAGATGACTGCTATATGACCGCCAACGTTTTTTGCGGGCGTGGCGGAATTGGTAGACGCGCTAGATTTAGGTTCTAGTGCCGCAAGGTGTGGGGGTTCAAGTCCCTCCGCCCGCACCATTATTTGACCGAGGGGCGAAAGTTTCTGGGCAGTGACGAATTAAGAAGAGGCAAAAATGAATATTAAAGAAGTTAAAGTCGAAGGTCTGAGCCGCGAGCTACAAGTGAGCATTGCTGCATCAGAATTGGTCAGCAAATTGGACGCGCGTATCGAAGAGATTAAAGGCGAAGTTCAGCTCAAAGGCTTCCGCCCAGGCAAAGTGCCGGCTTCTCATGTTCGTAAAACCTTCGGTGATCAGCTGATGGGTGAAGTGATTCAGCAAGTGGTCAATGAAACGAGCCAGAAAATGTTGAACGACCGCGACGAGCGCCCGGCCATGCAGCCAGAAATTAAATTGGTTGGTGAAGTCGACGAGGTTATCAAAGGCGCGGCTGATTTGGTCTATGATATGGTGTTTGAAATTATCCCAGCCATTGATTTGACTGATTTTTCAAAATTGAAATTATCCCGCCCCGTGGTTGACGTTGATGACGCGCGGGTCAATGAAGCGCTTGAGCAGCTCGGTGCTGCGCGCAAATCTTTTGCCCCACGCGCCAAAACCGCGAAAGCGAAAGAGGGCGATCAGGTTAACATCGACTTCTTGGGTCGGGTTGATGGCGTCGCCTTTGATGGTGGCGCTGCCGAGGGTTTCGACCTTGAGCTTGGCTCAGGTCAATTTATTCCGGGTTTTGAAGACCAATTGATTGGCAAAAAAGCCGGCGATAAAGTCGATGTGAAAGTCGACTTCCCAGAAGAGTATGGCAATGCAGAATTAGCCGGAAAACCAGCGGTTTTCGAGGTTACTGTGCATGAAGTGAAAGAGCCGAAAGCGGCCGAAATCAATGAAGAATTCGCCACATCTTTGGGCATGGAAAGCCTCGACAAGTTGAAGGAAGCCATGCGCGAGCAAATCGGCAAGGATTATGGCCAAATGTCACGCGGTCATTTGAAAAAACAACTTCTTGATCAACTGAGCGATAGCCATAGTTTTGAGCTGCCGCCATCCATGGTCAATCTGGAATTTGACCAAATCTGGCATCAGTTCGAGCATGAGCTAGAAAATGCCTCGCAGAAAATCGAAGATCTCGACGAAAGCGAAGAAGATTTGCGGGCCGAATATCGCGGCATTGCTGAGCGTCGTGTGCGCACAGGTCTGGTGCTGGCGGAAGTTGGCGCCAATAATGAAATTCAGGTGACGCAAGAAGAGCTGAACCAAGCCTTGATGCAACGTGTGCAGCAATTCCCTGGCCAAGAACAACAAGTGTTTGAATATTTCCAGAAAAACCCAGAAGCCATGGCACAAATTCGCGCGCCACTGTTTGAGGAAAAAGTGGTCGATTTCATTTGTGAGTTGGCGCAAGTCTCTGACCGCAAAGTATCGCTGGAAGAGTTAATGGTTGAGCCGGGCAGCGAAGAAGACGCAAAGCCGAAAGCCAAGGCGAAAAAACCAGCGACCAAAAAAGCCGCGACTAAAAAGCCAGCCGCTAAAAAAGCTGCCGAAGACAAGCCAGCGGCGAAAAAAACCGCTGCTAAGAAGCCAGCCGCCAAAAAACCTGCAGCAAAAAAGGCTCCAGCGAAAAAACCAGCGGCAAAAAAATAGGCAAATTGAAAAAATATTAGGTTTTTTCAATTTCCGGCTTGGCGTTTTCGACAAACAACCCCATCTTATCAGCAGATAAGAGGAGATGAGCATGCGTGATCCGGTCGATACATATATGAATACCATGGTGCCGATGGTGGTTGAACAAACCAATCGGGGCGAACGGGCGTTTGACATTTACTCACGCTTGCTGAAAGAGCGGGTGATTTTTGTCACCGGCGGCGTGGAAGATTACATGGCCAGTGTGGTCACCGCACAGCTGTTGTTTCTGGAAGCAGATAATCCGAAAAAAGAAATCTCCATGTATATTAACTCACCGGGTGGTGTTGTGACCTCCGGCATGGCGATTTACGACACCATGCAATATATCCGCGCGCCCGTATCGACTGTGTGTATTGGTCAGGCCGCGTCAATGGGGTCGCTATTATTGACAGCCGGTGAAAAGGGCATGCGTTTTGCGCTACCAAATGCGCGCATTATGGTGCACCAGCCATCGGGTGGTTTCCAAGGTCAGGCCTCAGATATTGAACGCCAAGCGCAAGAAATTTTGGATATGCGGGCGCGGTTGAACAAAATTTATGTGTCTCACACCGGGCAGACTTTGCGTAAAATTGAAGAGGCGCTAGAGCGCGATACATTTATGACATCTGAACAAGCTAAAGATTTCGGCCTGATTGATACGGTCACCACCAAACGTGAAGACGCCACAAAAGCCGAGTAGTTTGGCAACGGGGCTTGCAAGCGGGGTCCGCTTCATGGTGAAGTGAGGTCTCGAATCAAAGAAAACCGATTTATGGCACGCATAAATTTCGAAAGGGCAGCATAATGAGCAAAGTAAGCGGCGGAACTGGCGACAGCAAAAGCACTCTTTATTGTTCGTTCTGTGGCAAGTCGCAGCACGAAGTGCGCAAGCTGATTGCCGGCCCAACTGTATTTATTTGCGACGAATGCGTCGAACTTTGCATGGATATTATCCGCGAAGAAAGCAAAGCCTCTTTGGTCAAAACCCAAGATGGCGTGCCGACTCCGCAAGAAATTCTCGAAGTGCTTGATGATTATGTCATCGGCCAGCCGCACGCCAAGCGGGTGTTGTCAGTGGCCGTGCACAATCACTATAAACGTTTGAACCACGCCACAAAAACCAGTGACATTGAATTGGCCAAGTCGAATATTTTGCTGGTCGGCCCAACCGGTTGCGGCAAAACGCTTTTGGCGCAAACGCTGGCCCGTATTCTCGACGTGCCGTTCACCATGGCTGATGCCACCACATTGACCGAGGCAGGTTATGTTGGCGAAGATGTCGAAAACATTATTTTGAAACTGTTGCAAGCCGCTGATTACAATGTTGAGCGGGCCCAGCGCGGTATTGTCTATATTGATGAGGTCGATAAGATCAGCCGCAAGGCCGATAATCCGTCAATCACCCGAGACGTATCGGGCGAGGGTGTGCAGCAGGCTTTGCTGAAAATTATGGAAGGCACAGTGGCTTCTGTGCCGCCGCAAGGGGGCCGCAAGCACCCGCAGCAAGAATTTTTGCAAGTCGACACTACCAATATTCTGTTCATTTGCGGCGGTGCGTTTTCCGGTCTGGAGCGGGTTATTTCCAAACGCGGCAATGAAACCTCTATCGGGTTTAACGCGCGCGTTGATGTGCCCGAAGACCGCAACACCGGCGAATTGCTGAAAGACCTGGAACCAGAAGATTTGCTCAAATTCGGCCTGATTCCGGAATTCGTTGGCCGTCTGCCGGTTCTGGCGACATTGGAAGACCTTGATGAGGCCGCTTTGGTGACCATTTTGAGCCAGCCTAAAAATGCGCTGGTCAAGCAATATCAGCAGCTTTTCGATATGGAAGACACCAAGCTGACGTTCAGCGATGACGCGCTTTTGGCGATTGCCCGCAAAGCAATTGAGCGCAAAACCGGTGCCCGTGGGCTGCGTTCAGTGATTGAGGGTATTCTCCTCGACACCATGTTTGAGCTGCCCGCCATGGAAGGCGTCGAAGAAGTGGTGATCAGCCATGAAGTGGTCGCTGGCGAGGCCCGTCCGCTTTATATTTATTCGAAAAAAGTTGAAGAAGAAGCCGCCGCCTGCGCGCCAACCGCTTCTTAGTCTATTTAACGTTGTAATCTGCGTCTTGTCGCGTAAGCCCGCCGCCTAGCTAAGGTGGCGGTTGTGCTGCGTTTTCATTGTCATATTGAGTGGTTTTCTGCGTTCAATTTGTCGCGCATCTATTTTGCCTGCGGCATTGAAAAGTTGGTGGATGAACACCACATAGTCCTTGAAGGCTTGTTCGGAATCGCAAGTAAATGAGTCGAGACATATAAAGGTAAAAGCAATGACTGATGAAAACGACGTGAATAAAGAAATACCTGTAGTGCTTCCTGTGTTGCCGCTGCGCAATATCGTAGTGTTCCCGGGCATGATTGTGCCGTTATTTGTCGGCCGCGAAAAATCCATTCGGGCGCTCGAGGATGTCATGTCCGATGAGAAAGAAATGCTCTTGGTCAGCCAGCGCGATGGTGAACTTGATGATCCGCAGCAAAGCGATATGCATCAAATCGGTACCATTGGCACTGTTTTACAAATGCTGAAATTACCTGATGGCACGGTCAAAGTGCTGGTGGAAGGCAAAACCCGCGCCCGCATTTTGGATTATCTCGATAATGATGGGTTTTTTGAAGCCAGCGCCATTGCTCTGGATGACGAAATCTCTGAGGATGATGAGCTTGAGGCGCTGATGCGTTCGGCCGCCAGCCAATTCGATAATTATGTGAAATTGAACCGCAAAATCCCGCCCGAGGTTCAGGCCAATGTCGGGCAGATTAAAGATCCGGTGAAAATGGCCGATACGATTGCCGGACATTTGAATATTTCTTTGGAAGAAAAGCAAAGCCTGCTGGAAATTCTGTCGGTCAGTTCGCGCTTGGAGACGATTCTTGGCCATATGGAAGGCGAAGTCGGCGTCTTGCAGGTCGAGAAGAAAATCCGTGGCCGAGTGAAACGGCAAATGGAGAAAACCCAGCGCGAGTATTATCTCAATGAGCAGATGAAAGCCATTCAGAAAGAATTGGGCGAAGGCGAAGAAGGCAGCGGCGAATTGGCC
>Ga0209555_10000228_pt1 | contig 48146 bp, 46 predicted proteins | sample SaaInl85LU_5_DNA_FD_184643 | JGI IMG/M metagenome (GOLD analysis project Ga0209555, IMG submission 184643) | Marine microbial communities from expanding oxygen minimum zones in the Saanich Inlet - ESP_85LU_5_DNA (SPAdes) (version 2) | ecosystem: Environmental > Aquatic > Marine > Intertidal...
TTACAAATACTTTCATAGTTTCAACCTTTGCTGATAATTGTGTCAAATCGAGCTCCGAAGAAACCACCATAAATTGCCATAAGCTAGAAAAAAAACAACGCTCGAACCTGCAAAGACGTATTTATATTGCCAGGGTCCCCTGAATTAAGTCCAACTTGAGTGATAGGATTTTCCGGCTAAGAAAGGAAAATCCTGATGAAAAAGACACGTAGAACAACCGAACAGATCATCCGCATCCTGCGCGAGAGCGAGGGGCTGAGTGTGGATGAAGCCTACCGCAAGCACGAGATCAGCGCCCCGACCTACCACCGCTGGAAAGCGAAGTTTGGAGGTATGGGCATCAAGGAAGCCCAGCGTCTGAAGGATCTTGAGAAAGAGAACTCTGAGCTGAAGAAGCTACTGGCTGACCAGATGCTCAAGGCGAAGGCTCTTGAGATCGCTTTGGAAAAAAACCTCTGAGCCCGGAGCGCCGGCGTCGCATGGCTATGAAGGTACAGCAGACGTTGTCGTGTTCCGGGCGGAGTGTCTGCCGCTGGTTGGGATTGAACCGCAGCACGCTGCGTTACGTCCCCAGACCGGTGCCGGACAAGAAGAAGCTGCTTGAAGCAGAGATCGTAAAGATGTCCAAGAAGTATCCCTGTTTCGGTTACCGCAAGATCACGCGCAAGCTGGTCGAGCAGGGCTGGGCCGTGGGCAAGAAACTGGTCCAACGTGTACGGCTGGAGGAGGGATTAAAGGTTCCTCCTCCCAAACCGCGTAAACGGCGCCAGGGGCTCTCCACAGGGCTTCCCCAACAGGCGAAGCATCGTAATCACGTCTGGGCTTGGGACTTCGTCAGCGATCATACGGTGCTCGGAGGCAAGCTTAGGGTGTTTAACATGATCGACGAGTTTACTAAGGAGTGTCACTGCATCCATTCCGACCGAGCGATCAAGGCAACAGACGTGCTGGCCGTGCTCGAAGAAGCGATCAAGGAACACGGGGCACCCGAGTATATCCGCTCAGACAACGGCCCGGAGTTTATCGCGACAGCCATTCAGCAATGGCTCAGAGAAAAGGGCATCAAGACCATCTACATTGATCCGGGCTGTCCCTGGCAGAACGGCTATATGGAAAGCTTCAACGACAAGTTCCGCAGGGAGTGTCTCAACCGTGAACTCATTTACACGCTCAGCGAATCCCGCGTTATCTTCGCCGATTACCGGCATCTGCATAACTATGAACGGCCACATCGTTCTCTGGGCTTGCTCACGCCCAAGGCATATGCCAAACAACTTACCTGCCTATCTGGCCTCGGTCGGGCTACGCCCTCCCTCAGCCAGATAGGCGATCAACCGCAACCTAAACCACTAGAATCCAACAACAACCAACCGCTTGGAAACCTATCACAATAAGTGGGCCGAAAAGGTGGGCTCAGGCAGTGTCTAAATTGAAAATTTCCTGATGGTTAAGCCCTTTTTGTAACGTCGAGGTCTGGCGCGGCGCGTTAGCGACGTTGCCCAGCACCGTCTTGTTCGCCGGATTCGATGTCGTCTTGAAAGTTTGCGAGCGTGACCCACGGGATAGTAAGAAAATAATCGTGCTTATCATTGGCCAAGAGGATTCCTTCTACTGCCGAAATCGGAACATGACACTGCCGAAACCGCTGGATGAGCTTCTCAACAAACTCCGGGTCGCTCAAGGCGTCATCTGCTCTGGTTGGTCGCTCCGAGAAGCGATGTGAACCAAAAGTTTTTCGAATTACGCGCGCCCCTGGGAAATTGAAGACAAGGATGATGCTGCACTTGATGCCGGGAGCGGGTGCGATCGTGTCCACAGGGTAAAGGGCTGTGTGCAGGGTAGGAGATACGCGCCATACTGCCTCCTTCAGCTTCTTCTCCGAGATCTTCCAAGCGAGGTTTTCGTGGTAATCAATGGGTAGAATCGTGATTACCTCCGCGGTTGCTATGTCTTGGATGGCAACGAAATGAGTCTTGTCCGGCTCCGAATAGATCAGTTTGTGTAGGCGGTTTGTGAAAGGCTCAATGCCTACAATAACGCAACGTCGATTGTGGATTAGGCCGAACAGCTGATCTTCGGATAGAGTTGTCCGCTCGTTCAACCTCTGTGCGGCATGGTATGTGAGACGGAGTTCCATTTCTCTGAGGCGAACAGAAGGGAATAGGTATGAAACAGCAAGCAAAGAATTACGAATGAGTTGCTCTACCAACTGAGCTATTTCGGCGTGCCATTCATTTGCTGGAGGTGGATAAAATGCGATTCAAGAACCTCTCGTCAATCGATTTTCAAGGTATAATAATCGTCATCATTAAATCGTAACAAGATGATGACTCGCATTTGATTAAACATCGTCTATAATAAGCCCAAAATATGGAACTACGCCAAAAACTACTCACTCTTTTCAGTGCTAAAGACTATATCCCCCTGCGTCGGGAAGAAATTATCTCGGTTCTTAAATTAAGGCCGACCGACATCAAAAAAGTCCACAGCCTGCTCGACCAGATGCTGGAACGCGGAGAAATCGCTCGGCTTAAGAAGGACAAGCTCTGCATACCTGAAGACGCCGACCTCATTAGTGGTCGCATTCTCTTTCGCCAAAGTGGCGCAGCGACTCTGATGCCCGACAACAAGCCTGGACTCTCCGTTGTGGACGGATTTCCTGTCTCGGCCGAAGATACGGGTGTCTCTATGCATGGCGATACCGTGCTAGCGCGCAAACTTGACAAGCCCCGCCGTCCATTCCGTGGCAAAGGCCCTAAAGGCCGCCCTAAATACGATCCAAACGAAAAACCCAACGTGCGCGTTATCCGCATTCTCAAGCGCGCTCGAGAAATCGTCACCGGCACCATGGAGCAAGGCCGCCATGCCACCTACGTTATCCCAGACGACCCACGTATCATCCAAGATATACTCGTCCCAGATCCAGCAAATTCGGGCGTTCTACCGATCCCGAAAAAAGGCGATAAAGTAGTCGTCAAGCTCTTGGAGTGGCGTCAACGCCATCTCAACCCAGAAGGCGAAATCACCGAAGTGCTCGGACGCACCTACGAACCAGACGCAGAGTTTAAAGCGATTCTATATAAATACAATCTCAACCCGAAGTTTCCAGCTGCCGTTGAAGACCAAACCAAAGGCATTGCTGACCATGTGCGTGAAGAGGAAACCATCGGTCGTAAAGATTGCCGCGATCTATTCACCTTCACAATCGATCCGGACGATGCTAAAGATTTCGACGACGCCCTCTCCCTCGAAGCGCTCGATGGCGGCAAAATACGCATCGGCGTGCATATTGCCGACGTCAGCGCTTACGTAAAACCCGGTAGCCCACTCGATGTGGAGGCCCAAGAGCGTGGCAACAGCACCTACCTCGTCGGCACTGTGATACCCATGCTGCCGCACGCACTTTCCAATGGTCTTTGTAGCCTCGTTGAAGCTCAAGATCGCCTCACCAAGACCTGCTTCATCACTTACAATGAAAATGCAGAGGTCACGAAAGTCGATTTTGCGAATACAGTCATCCGCAGTAATAAACGCCTCACCTACAAGCAAGCGTTCGCGTTCATGAACGAGGACGACTTGGAGACCATCCGCAAGACACCTCTGCCCCCTAAGCACCAGACTGGTTCGACCGGTCGATCGCTCGACGAAGTTAGTGACGAGGAGATGGAGACCTTAAAAAAGCACATACGTAAGCTCTGGGATATTGCTAACGTGCTACGCCAAGGTCGCTTCCGCAAAGGATCGCTCGATCTAGATATGACCGAGGTCAAGATTTACGTCGACGAAGACGGTTATGCCGACCGTATCGAAAAACAGTTTAATGACGAAAGCCACCAATTGATCGAAGAGTTCATGCTCTCCGCCAATGAACAAGTAGCGCGCATCATGAAAAAACAAAATTTTCCATGCGTCTACCGGGTCCACGACGAACCTGAAGAGCAAAAGCTCAACGAACTGCGTGAAACTATGATGACCTTCGGCGTGCAATGCGGCAACTTGAACAAAGCACGTGAGATGGGAGTATTACTAAAGAAACTCAAAGATCACCCACAAGGCTACGCCCTTAAGGTGCACGTGCTACGCAGTCTAAAACAAGCGCAATACCGTGCCAGCGCAGATGGTCACTACGGCCTCGCTAAGCCTGACTATACTCACTTCACTTCCCCAATCCGCCGCTACTCCGATCTCATCGTGCACCGCGTGCTCGACAGCTATATGCATAAGCACGGTATCGACTCGGCCCCCGACACACCTGATATTCGATACACCCAAGGCAAACTCGAATCAATCGCCGATCACCTCTGCATCACGGAGCGCAACAGTGTCGACGCAGAGCGCGAGTCCGTCAAAACCAAGCTCTTGGAATTTTTCGAACGCGAACTCAAGAAAGACGCCAAGCAATCCTTCAAAGCGATTATTTCTGACGTCAAGAACCACGGACTCATGATCGAGTTGACCGAGTCACTCGCCTTCGGCATGGTGCATATCTCGACATTGGACGATGATTTCTATCACCCAACTGAAGACGGCACTGCACTCGTCGGTCGCCGCAAGAAGAAGACGTATTCACTCGGACAATACATACAAGTTCAGGTCGAACGTGTTGACCGCTTTAAACGTCAAATCGATTTCCGAGTCATCAATTCCGAAGAAAACCAGTCCGCTGCTGGAAAATCACCCAAGGACTTGAATGAGTTGCGCAAACAACGCCGTGCAAAACGCAGCGGCAAGCGTGACGGAAAGCCGAACAACCAGAATCGCCCCAAAAAAAGCCAACAAGGCGAAGCCAGCTCGGAACGAAAAGCACGCGCCAAACCACCACTCACCAAGCCGAAACCGACAAACAAAGCGGCTAAAAAAAGCGCACGCGTTTTTAAGCCAAAACGAAACCGATAGACAGTGGGAAGAACATTGGACTTCGAACGTCCAACATCGACGGAGGTCTGCCGTAGCGGTGAATCATTAAGCCGTGGCAGCCGCGCTAGCGCGCACACCACATATACGCACCAGTCGCATTTTCAACATTAAGCATTCAATGTTCGACGTTCAATGTTCAGTTCCGCTCTTTCGCCACTGCAACGAAACGCTGCGCCGCTTCACGCAAGCGATCTTCCGGCAAGACACCTGAGGCGAGACGTGCACAATGCCACGGTTTGCCAGAAGAGAAGCAGAGGTCTCCTGGCACATAGAGCACTCCCTGCTCAATACAGCGCTGGCAAAAGTCACTTGCCATTCGCAAGTCAGTTTCGAGTGGTGCCCGCACCCAAATGATTAGACCGCCTTTGGGCGTTTCCCAACGCCAACCAAGCTCAGGTAAGCCCCCAGCGATCAACTCTGCCTCCAAGACGTTTGCTTTATGCGCATAGTGTTGACGTATGCTGGCGAGGTGCCCCGCATATAGCCCCTCTTCAAGCACGCGCTCGATGATAGCTTGATTGAAATGCGCGGAGCCAAAATCTTGATGCCCTTTAATGCACAAAATCTTCACCAACCATTGTGGATGGGTGCAGTAACCATAGCCCACTTTCAAGCCCGTCGCAAAAGGTTTGGTATAGGTGCCTAGGTAGAGCTTAGGAAAGGCGTCGAACTCGGGCATACTGATGATCGAGGGTGCCGCATGTGGTGTATCAAAATACAACTCTCTATACGCCGCGTCTTCCATGACTGGGATCTGCCAGTCGCCGTCCAACAAGACCTTCGCAACCGCACGTTTTTCATCGCTCTCCAGCGAGCGACTACTTGGATTACAAAAATAGCTCACCAGATAGAGCGCTTTCACACGATCGCGCTCCCCGCGTGCATCTAAGTCACGGAGTAAGGCTTCCATCGCTTCGGGTTGAATCGCACCCGCATCATCGCAAGGAATCCCAATCGCTCGAATCCCCAAGCCTTTGAGCATTTCCAAGCAAACAAAATAGCTAGGCTCTTCAACCAACACAATATCGCCTAAGTCACACAGAGCCTGCACCGCAAGATAGAGCGCCTGCTGCGAACCATTCGTCATGAACATTTTAGCCGAGTCAAAGGCGGACGCCTGCTCCCCCGGATGCCCCGCAATGACTTCACACGAAAGCTCGCGCAACCGTGTTCGCCCTTGGTTTTGACCATATTGCAATGGCTCATCGGGCTGCCCTTCTTGTGTCAATTCAGATGCAAAACGCGCCACCAACTCACGCGGCAACACCGCATTATCCGTAAAACCAGCAGCAAGCGATAGCAGTTCGGGATTTGCCAGCGCACGTGCCATTAAATCAACGATCACTGGTGGTTGTATTTCGCGACCTATCTTAGAGAAAGTGATCTGCGGCTGGGAATCAGGTGATGTCATACCCTTTCCAGACTCTGCGTTAGCCAAGGAGCTAGCAAGGCGAATTAACAGCTATCGGCGAGCGTCCCTGCGTGCCATTTCAAGGTTGTAGACTTTTTGCTCAAACTATTCCGACGTGTGGCGCGCAGGGACGCACGCTACCCCCCAAAAAAAACCTTCAACCAAAGTCTCAGTGCAACCAACAGAATCACTGTTGCGGTAATCACTCGGATACGACCCGTCGAAAACCGATCACTCAACTGCGCACTGCCCATACGCCCGCCGATGAGCACCAAAATCGGACAGCCGATAAATAACCAGAGGGGAATCTCAGTGTGTGCGCCTGTGCCTTTACTCAAATGACCTAACAAACCTGAAAGGCTATTCAGGGCTATAAAGACCGATGTGCAGGCCGCGATGCTTTGCACCTTTGACCAGCGAAATAAATGCAATACCGGAGCCAAGTAAATCCCTCCGCCGATACCCGTCACTCCAGCTAGTAAGCCAAGTAAGCCCCCCACGAAAACCACATTCGTTCGATTCGGTGTGTGGACCACGCCATCAAACGACTTCAATCGGTTCTGCCACAACATTAGCATACCAGCAATCGTCAGAGCTAGTGCCAGTATATTTAAGAAGACCGCTTCTGGCAGACGCCAAACCCCACCGATAAACGCACACGGTATCGAGGAGCTCAACAATGGAATCAACAGCTTCCAATCCGCATGCCCCTTTCGAATCAAAAGCACACTCCCCTGCGATGTGACCACCAAATTACAAATCAACGAGAGCACCGGCACAGCCAGCAACGGAACCCCGCTAATCGCGAGTAGTGCAATATATGTCGACCCACCACCAAAACCCGCCATCGCATAGAGAAACGCGACAGCCCCAAAGAAAACTGGGAGCAAGTAAAACATATTAGCTAAGGTAGATGCGTCAAAAGCCTTGCCTATTCAGTCTCAGTCACGCCCTTATTTCTGAAGAATCTGGCGGCGTTCGTGAAATATATCATGCAACAGATGAAGCCACCGAGCAGAGTAGATATACCGCCCAAAAATGCTTCACTCGGGTAAAGGAAAAATGCGGAAGAAAACAATACCGCAGACAACCCGAAAACCCACACAAATACGTAGATCACTCTAGCCCAGCTTTTTCTGCAAAAAAGTCCAATCGAAGCAACAATGCTAAGGGCCAGTAGAGGCCAAAAGCTGTAGTAGGACAACAGTGCTAATGGGTATGAGATATACTGGTCACCTGCGTAGCGCAGTATACTTTCAGGAGTTTTTGACAGGTGAATGAAATTCAAAAAAATCGTAAGGATATAAATAGCAAAATCTGCGACGATGACCGCTTTGAAGAACCCCAACGTAATGGGCTCAGAGGACGGCTTACGTTCATTCTCTATTTCCTGTTCTTTCGAGGCTGGAGAGGGCTCATCAGGTAAAAGTTTCAATGCGGCTTCAAAGTCTTCTTCTTTTACCTGTAGGCGAATACCTGAATACACGCTAAGATGAGGAAGAGCCGAAGAAGCAGTCACTTCATCGGGAATCAGTGATTCAATCCCATTCGATTCAAGCCAAGACTGCTCAAGAAGTGCATCATTAATGTTCTGATATGTCCTGACGGTTTTCATTCTTTAAGCGGATGTGGTGGATAGCCGACGCCTATCCTGATTGATTAGGTGGTTGATTTCTAGGTTTTTACAATGAGACCGTGACCAATGACTGAGTTCCGCGTCTATTGGCAGGAGTGCCTATAAAGGATGGCTCAAATGACGCTGACTTAAGAAGCTCTTCGGTTAAAAGTAGAGGGCTGCGCTTCTTCGCAACCGCCGACAGTTCGAAGCATTTAGGCATTTCTGCGGCAAAATGTCATCTTGTTTAAGACTCATAAGCTAGCGCCATTCATGCCTGATGTCGTTTCTCAGAGGAGTCAGATTACGATCAAGACGTCGAAAAGCGCATGCTAAATATTAAACAATTTCAACGGTAACTTCGATCGATTGCTTCCCGGCGAAATGAACATCAATGGGTAAAGCTTCAAAGCCTGGAACTTGATTAAATGTGCGGGCCTTTGGCATGTCTCGAACCTGTATCGGAACACTTCCAGTCACACGGACTTTGCAGTTTTCCTTTTCAATAAGGATTGAATGGGGGCTCTCTTGAACCACTGGTTCGTGATTCTTGGATACGATTGGCAATACAAAGGCCGTGCGCTCGTGAACTAGATCTTTTGCTGTTGCCGAAATTTTAATGGAGTCCTCCGTGCAGGTATAGCCAAGTTTGAAACCTGAATAACCGGAACTCAGCGTTTCGCGGGCTTCATTTTTCAAAGTTACATCCGCAGTGTATTCAATCGTGCCATTCTCATCCGCTGCTTCATAGGTCGCAGTTAGATCAAAAAGATTCGTATACTGCTGCCCTTGATCAACGATCTCCAAACGCGGAGTCAGCGCGATATCTTCCCCCGAAGGTTTCTGCATATTGTTCTTCTCGGCAAGTTTGTAGACCGCCATGCTCGCGGCGCACAAGGGACCCGCTTTCATGTGATACAGGACCGACAAGGAAGCTCCAGTCGCCTGACGGTAGTCATCCCTATAATGATACTCCGCATCGTAAGCACTCACCGTGCCGCGCCAATCGCCTCTCGCAAACAATGAAACATCGAGATCTTTGAAGTAACGTATACCATCAGATGTTGCCCGTGGTAAGGGTGTCGATGCGTTGATTTTAGGGAGTTTATCCCAGTGGTCCAACAGCCACGCCAAGGGTTTTGCGTGAGCGAAGGTGTGGTGCACGCAGGGCTCTACGTTATGAGAGACAAAATGTAAGCCTCCGTGTAATAATCCACGATCCGTGCAGCGTTTCAAAAGTTCGGTATTCATCACCGCGGCGCTTCCAAAAATAGGATTACGCTCTGCCATTAGGGCAAATCCAGGCTGGCAGCCGTCACATGTCCGACTTCCCCAATAGCTCCATTTGGCTTGTCGAGTTCCCCAGCTGTTGTCCCAAGCACCGTCCGGCAGCATGAACTCCAAATGACTGTAGAGGGACTTTTCAAGCAATTGGATCATTTCCTCGTCCCCCTCATGAAACGCATACAGAACCAAGCCATTGAGAGACTCCTCCACGTTGTAGCCAAGATCGACTCCCCTCAAGCCCTTGACACTCACCTTGTCGGAGGTGGGCTTGATCTCTCCAAACAACAAGGTGTCATTCTCGGTGAAATAGGCTTTCGCTCCTTCCGCTAACTCGTGACTGCGTTGGATATATTTCTGATTATTTAAATAACTACCGATCAAATTGAGACCATATACCGCCGTTGCCCCATAATTGATGTTGGTAAAGGAAATCGTAAAATTCTGGTAGATATAGTCTGCGGCCTTAGCGAGTCGTTCCTTCCACTGTTCTCTCAATGCGTCAGGTAATACATGGCCATGATACTTCAAGGCTTCTGCCAATGCAATCGCTCCAAAAATTGCAATACCTCGCCAAGATTTTGGATTCGGAATCACGGTCCAACTGCCATCCGGTTGAGAGACATTGTTCTCTGCCCATTCCATGACTCCGATGGCAGCGTCCACGTATTTTGAATCGCCCGTCGCATCCGCCATATACAGGAACGGATAGACCGCATCCATGCAGCGACCATGTATGTGATCACAGGCCGGACAATCCAGATGGCCATGAATGCTCGGATCATCAGGTTGCATGACCTGAACTCGGATCATTCCGTCACACCAGTCTTTCAACAGTGATTCCACCAACTTACGATAATCAGCAGAGTGCATCGCTCCTTCGCCTCCCAATGGAGATCCGCCAAATAAAGGTGCAACCGCACCAGCAGCACCTGCCATCGCTGCCATTCTTAAGAAATCTCGTCTATCCATTTTTTATATCCTGTTGGTAGTTGTATTAAGTAGAATTGTTTAGGGGAGCCACTTCACTTGATTCGAAAATCCATGAACCGTTCACGCCCTTCAGAGTAAACATCCTGCAACCACTCCTTCAACTAGTAAAATAGATGTGTTCAATCTTCTTTATCTGAGATTTAAAACCACCCGTTCCCTCGGTCACTAGAGGACACAGAGAGCACTGCCTTGTTGATATATTATGCGCCCTTTACTCCCTTAGCAATTGATCCAATCACAATAGGTCCCAAAAACCAGAATATGAGCCCCATAACAATCTGGGATACAGCAATTACAGAACTGAGAATGACACCAAACCATAAGTCAAAGGTGGTATTAAACCTGAAATCAACTCGATTATCTTTTATGAATTTAATGTCAGCGACTTCCCCTACTGTGTAAGCCGGCAGATATGATGAAGTTCAACTAGTAACAGTTTGTTTATTTCCATTGGCATCAATAAACTCAATTCGTGGACTATATGTCGAACCTCCTCCACTGGAACTCTTCTCGACTAAATCGATTACAGTCGCTGTTGTATCTACAGAATTATTTAAAAACTCTTTAGTTACATTAAATCTCCAAATACCTAATGCAATGACAGGTAGGCTCATTAGGATTATTAGAATTCCAATAATGGTGAAACCCAGTTATAAATTTTTATTCATATTTCTGTCAGATCATAGAGCATGATCACCTAGCCTGCGAGTTTGAACTCCCCTGAGCTTTCTCAGGAAACCGTGCGGACAACATCGATTGGTCGATCAATCAGGTCTTTCTTTCTCCTGCCCCTTGAATAGTCCTGAACGTGTGAAGTGAATGCCTAGGTAGATCATTAGTATTCCTTGCAATAAACGTTCAACTGCAACCGTGGAACTTTCAGGCAGCAATTCCCAGGTGTCTTTAAGCACATCCCAATTCTGTGAGATTATATACAATCCAAATAAAGTAGATGTGATCCCGAAGACAAATTTGATGGGCTTAATTCTCATTTTATTCTTCTTCGAACTAGTTATGACCTAGGTTCATTTCAGTTTTTGATATCGTCATCACTTTAAACACCACCAGGCCCCAAGCTCCACACTTTTTGTAATTGAGTTGTGCATCAAAAAAGCGCTTAAAAACTGACCCTACGACTTGATCCATTTTTCGACGCGGCAATCAAAGCCGCCGAGGTCGACTAGGTGGCGTTCGGATAGTTTCAAGCGTGCGTCGGGGCTGTCTAGCTTGAGTGGATTGATAAAGACGAGCCTGCCTCCGGGGCGCAGGGTGATTGCGGCGATTTCGAAAAACTCACTAATGAGGGCTTTCAAATCGTCGATACGGACTCGGCGTCCGAGCGGCGGATTGGCGAGTATCAAACTAAGGCTTTTCGGTTCGATCTGGGTGACCTTACGATACTCCTTGAAGTCGCCACAATGGATGGAGATGGACTCACTAATCTCGCCAGCGGCAGCGAAGTTTGCCGCGGCGATTTCGGTGGCGTTGATGTCGATATCGGAGGCAATAATTGACTGAACTTTATCAAGTAAGCCTCGCTCGATGAGTTCTAGGCCAGAACCACAGAAGGGATCCCAAACGACTTCCTCGTCTTCGACACCTGCCATGCGAGCCATCGCTGCAGCGAGCGGTGGATGGGTGGATGCGGGCACATCGTCAACGCGATAGGCGAAGCGTGGATCGGGCAATATGCGTGGGCGTAGCTCGACGGACTGCCCTACTTTCTCGGGATAGACCTCTATCGCCCATGGAGATTGACGAGGGTCGTTTAAGAGGTCGGGGCACAGGGCAAAGGCTTCGTTGGCGATGGCTTGCACCTTACGCGGCGGCACTTTACTGCGCATGAATTGCAAACGGTAGCGGGCTTGTCCTTCGGTAAGTATTTTGCAAAGGCGCTGCGTGAGCGACGAGGCAATGATCGAGGCAACGGCTTGCGTGTGTTTGGCCTCATCTTTGGCGACGACGCCGAGGACGAAATTGACGGAGCCAAGGGTGCGCAGTTGATAGAGCTCGGCTAAGGTGAATGCACCGCTCGCTGAAAGTGCCACGCAAGCTGGGCTGGTGCGCACGATCTTAAAACGCTTACTCAGCTTCGGGTGTGCGTTGAGCTCGTCGCGCACAAAGCCTTCCATCCCGCGACGAGTGCGGAGGTGGATGCGGAGCTTCTTCGTTTCTTTGATTTTTGCTTTGAGACGAATCGAGGCGGGTTGCTCTTTGCGTGCGAGTTGAGCTTTAATTTTTTGCTCGGTCTGGTGTAGTGTGTCGGTGTTGTCGTGCAGGGCTTCGAGCTTTTCGAGTGTGGCTTCGCCGCCGATCTTATCGAGTGTGCGGCTGAGATTTTTGACTTCGCGCTTGTTCGTTGGTTGATCGAGTAATTGTAGCACCGCCTTTTCACTCTCCTCACTGCCTCCGAGTTTGGGCAGGGCATTCATCGCATAGCGACGTATCTTTTCTTCGGGATCTTGCAGGAGTGAAGTCAACCATTGACGGGTGAGTTGTCGCTGTTCGAGTGTGGCTTTTTCAAGTGCGACCACCCCGATCGCGCGAATGAGTCCGACGCGGGCCAAACGCTCCTCGGCAGTGCCGACATCGAAAAGAGGCACTTCACGCTCCCAAAGGCTCTCCCATGGTTCGTTACGTAATTGCTTATAGACTTCTTTGGCGAGATTAACGGTATGCTTCTTCATGTATTAGCGAGCGAAGATGACGGGGCGAACGCCGAACGTCCAACATCGAACGTCCAATTTTGAAAGATTGTTTGAAGGGCGGCTTCTGTCGTGGCGTGCGGTTTTAGCAAACGGGCGATACAGTATCACGTGCCAATGACAATCGCCAAGTTCGGACACCACGTCAGCACTGTAATGATTCTGTCGTTAAATGATTCTGCCTCATCTCACGTCCGAGCCAGGTTCAAACAGGATCAAATATCGATCACATCTTCGTCATCTTTGAGAGGGCGTCGAGGTGATTGCTGAGAACGTTGATTGGGGATGCCTCCACCCTGGCTTTGTGGGCCCGCACCGCCGACCTGCACTTTGACTCGATGTTGACCAAACAGCATATTTGCAATGGCTCCAGTTATACTCACGACAAGAGCCCCCCATAATGCACTGCCAAAGCTGGCGACGTGAAAGCCTTCGACGAGGCCGCCGACAAGCATGAAGAGCAGCGCATTGATAAGCCAGACGCCGATTCCAAAAGTCAGAATGATAAACGGTAGCGAAAAGAGCATGAGTAATGGCTTGAAGAAGACATTACAGAGGCTAAGCAAAATAACGGCGAATACTAGCGCGGAGGTGCTATCGTAGGCGATCCCTTGCGAAGTGTTGGATGCGAGTAGCACTCCGAGTGCAATGAGGATCCAACTTTTAAGGAGTTCCGGAAATTTCATAGTTAGTAAGTGGACGATTTCGGCTTCTCGGCTGCGGGCATTTTAGCGCCTTCGGGGATGCTTGCTTTGTCCATATTTGCTGTGTAGCGGAAATTGTAAGTGGTGGAATTGTCTCCATCCTCAAGTGTGAGAATGATATTAAAAATGTGGGGAGCGGGAATGACTGCAGGCGAACCGATGCCAACATCGCCGCTAATGCGCTCCAAACCGTAGTAAGCGCGCCCACGCACGGTGCCAGTGAAACGAACGTTGCCTGCTTTGGCTTCTGGCTCGGCGATCAGTCCGTCGGCATCGATCCAGTAAACGCGCATCTGGGTATTTACGATGCGGAAATTGATTTGAGTCAGCTCATCGCCTCGGTCGATATAGTAACCTTGCTCGGCAGGGAGCTGCCCGACTTCGTAGGGAGCTTCCGAGACCTCGGTCGGAAGGACCTTTTCCTCATTGGCAGCTGTCTCTTCGGCCCACGTAGAGCTGGCAGCGACGCTGAGTAACAGACTAAGGCAAAGAGGCAGTGTTTTGAATTTCACAGAGAGGACTTTAGTGGTTTAGCGGGAGAGATCAACTGTCAGCTTTGCCCTCTCGTCGCTGTATTTCGACTTTAAGTTTTTTTAACTGTTCCATGCGCTGAGCGGTAGCAGCTTCTGCGCCCGCCGTGCCAGGTTCGTAAAAAGTGATCGGGTCGAGCATGTAGTCTTGACCGCTCACACCCTGCGGGAAGTCGTGACTGTAGCGGTAATCCGCACCATACCCGAGGGCTTTATTTGTTTTTGTATGCGCGTCGCGTAGCCATATGGGCACCTGCTGAACAGGCTGATCGCGGAGACTTTTCTTCACAGCGCCCATGGCACGTGTGACAGAATTACTCTTTGGCGAAGTCGCAAGATACAGCACGGCGTGGGCAATTGCATACTCGCACTCCGGTAGTCCGACCTTTTCGCAGGCCTCAAAAGCGGCGACTGCGACAGTCAGCGCGTGGGAATTTGCCAGACCAATGTCTTCAGAAGCAAGAATCGTGAGTCGACGAGCCAGAAATCGTGGGTCTTCCCCACCCTGTAACATTTTAAAGGTCCAATACAGGGCGGCGTCGGGATCGGAACCGCGAATGCTCTTAATCATCGCTGAAGCGTGGTCGTAATGCTCGTCCTCATCACGATCGTAGCGGATCTGGCGCTCGCGGGCAAAGACTTCGACCGCTTCAGCGTCGAGGTGCGAACCGATCGGTTGACTGAGCACGAGTGTTTCTAGGGCATTGAGTGCACGACGCAAATCGCCTCCTGAGAAATCGGCAATAGCACGATAGACCTCTGGCTCGGCGGTGCAACGCTGCCCACCAAGTCCGCGCTCGGCATCACTCAGCGCTCGTTCAAGCACGATGCCGATGCCGTCGGCTTCGACTGGCTCCAAGCGAAAAAGGTGACTGCGACTGAGCAGAGGTGCGTTGACGTAAAATCCGGGATTGTGGGTGGTGGCACCAATTAGGCGTATGTTGCCCGCCTCGACATCGGGCAGGAGCAGGTCTTGCTGCGATTTGTTGAAACGGTGGATCTCGTCGATAAACAAAATGGTGTCTTTGTCAGGCTCGTAGCGCGCCATTCGCAGGATGTCGCGCATCTCAGCCACATTGGAGAGCACGGCATTGATCCGCACGAATTTGCTCTTGGTCTCCTCCGCGATGACTTCCGCCATCGAAGTCTTTCCGCAGCCCGGAGGACCGTAGAAGATAAGGCTACCAAAGTTGTCTGCAGCAATTAAACGCGGCAACAAGCAGCCCTCACCGACGATGTGCTGTTGCCCGATAATTTCATTCAAGGCACGCGGACGCATACGCACCGCAAGCGGACGCTTAGCGCTCGGGGTGGTTTCCTTGTCTTCAGTATCAAAGAAGCCAGCTTGATTTGAATCGGCAGACATTTGGCTAAAGATCGAAGCAGAGGCGCAGCCTTGCAAGTTTGAACGAACATGTCTTCACTCTTGAGCTAACGCGTTCTTTGCAAGGAGCCTTTTTAATGCTATTTAATAATTCAATCCCGACCAGAGCTCCCGCCCTATTTTTGATTCCAGGAATGTTGATAGGATTACTCCTCGCTCGCTCGTATGAAGTGCATGTCGGCGCACTCATCATTGGAGCCTTATTCGCACTTACTTTCAGTTTATGGACCAACATACGGGAAGGTAACAAATGGCTCTGGATTGTGAGTTTCTGTCTCGGCAGCACGCTCGCGTTCTGGACTTATGGGCAGGCGCGTTTTCCCGCTAAACCGAATCCATATACCCTCTCATTACCTGAGCGTGAGGCGACCTTGACGCTAGATGTCGAACGCGTGCTGAGCCCGATGAATGTATATCGAAGCTCGAGCGGTATCGCCAAGGTGTTGAGCGCATCTAAGACAAGCCCAGTAAAAGCAAAAAGCCGTGTATATTTCAGAGCCAAAACCACAGAAGATGACGACTACGTGCTACAGCGCGGTCAACGACTGCAACTCACAGGCGTGCTCTACCCGATTGTAGTCGACGATGATGACAGTTTTGAAGCTTATCTAAAATCGACTGGTATCCACTATGCCTTTGAACGGACCTCAGCGCTGAATGTATTCAAAGAGGCCTCCGTCTTTGATCGATTCTGCATGCGCGCGAATGACCGCTTCGATGAGTATCTACGCTTGGGTGCGCCTGCCAATACGCACCTAACAAATATCTATGTGGCAATGTTGCTCGGTAAGAAAGCAGCACTCTCCGACGAACAAACTGAACGCTTTCGTATGACAGGGACCATGCATTTCTTTGCCATCAGTGGCCTGCACATCGGCGTCATTGCGACGGTGATTGCACAGTGCTTGCTGCTGATTCGCGTGCCTCGGCGTTTCAGTCCATGGATCGGTCTGCCCATGCTCTATCTGTATGTCGAGATCACTGGTGCATCGCCCTCTGCCGTGCGCGCATTTTTGATGGCTGCGTGTTTTTGGTTCAGTTTTGCAATCATCCGCCAACGCTCACCTCTCAGTGCCCTAGCAACGTCGGCGGTAGCCGTGCTACTCATCGCACCTGAGCAGCTATGGGGGCTCGGCTTTCAACTCTCCTACACCGTGGTTCTCAGTATTTTGCTATTTGGGCTACCACTTTACGAAAGTCTACTCCTGCGCACGCACCCCTATAAAATGCTCCCCGAAGACAGCTGGACAAGTGGGCAACGCGCGATCGCATGGAGCTACGACAAACTACTACTCCTTTTCTGCATCAGTTTATCAGCTTGGCTGGCGAGCGCACCGCTAAGCGCAGGGCTCTTTGGCTTTATAGCACCAGGCGCTATCTTTCTGAATATGCTTCTGATTTATCTCGCAGCCTTAACCATCACCGGCGGTGTGATTGCGATCAGTCTAGCCAGCATCGGCATGACTGCGATCTGCAGCTTCATCAATCATTCTGCATGGGTCTGCCTCGCACTCATGGACGGACTCGTGCAAATCAGTCTACGCATCCCTGGCAGTATCTATGTTTGCGAACAATTTCCCCAAAGCATCAGCTACCTCACAGTCATCGGCTACACTGGCTTGCTCTTTTGGCTACATTCAAATCGTGAGCGCTTTCATTCAAAAACTGTTCTCATCGTGCCGATTTTCGTGAGTGCAATGCTTATCATCGGCACAGTTATGAGTCACTCATCGCTCTAGAAAATACACTTTCTGAAAAGAAAGTCTTGCACCGAAGCGATTCTCAAACAGCTTCCGTGACTTCTCCTCCCTCCCGTTCGTCTAGCCCGGTCTAGGACACCTGGTTTTCATCCAGGCAACAGGGGTTCGAATCCCCTACGGGAGGCCATTTTCAACCCACCAACTCAAGCAGTTTGGTGGGTTTTTTATACCCAAACCTCAAGGGATGAGAACCCTAGGTTCGACGGAGCGAATGCAATGAGCGGAGATGGGAGGGCTCGAAGAGACGGTCGCGAAGCGATGACGCAACGCGGCACCAATCCCCTACGGGAGGCCATTTTTAAAGCTCTAGGTAAACCAACACCTAGGGCTTTTTTGTGGGCTCATAAGTTGTAGCAACGGCGCTCTGTCGCCGTTCCACCTACAGATGACCAGAAAACAATCCCCCAACACCTCAAACGCATCGGCTGAGCGACGCGGCTACAACGGAGCGTTTCCCTCCAACATTCCCTAATCAACAGACAGGCTCTCCTCCTTGGTGAAGGAGGAGTCTCGGCGCAGCCGAGGGGGCGGTTCGTCCACCTAGCCCAAACCGATTGGGCGTGAACGTCTCTTTTGCCCCACTAAAAATTCACCCAATTTATAGGCGTTGACAGTGCCCACGAACTGCCACTTAAAGGAAGTATCGTGTAGCGACGTGCGGATAAAATGTGCCATGCACACCAAGATCACGCGTAACAGACCGGATGTCGGTTTTGTTCGTCGAAACACAATACTCAAAGCCATTGGACTCATTCCAATTGCTTGCACCACCGAACGCCTCCGCGCGTCCACGTATCTTTTATTTATAGCATCATTGCGCAGACACATGAGTAACGACCCATCACAGGAAACTCCAACGCCAATCGCCGAGGAAACTAACCCAAAGCCCGCGAAGGCAGAAAAACCAAACAAGCCACAGGATAACCAAATCGCGGTTGCCGGCATATTGGAGATTCTCCCCAACAAGACTGGGCAACTCCTCGACCCTGCACGCAATGGCAAGACACGTCCGAACGATCCTTTCGTGCCTCGCGAGCTCATCAACCGCTTCAAGCTCAAACAAGGCAACTACATCGAAGCACAGGCGATACATAACGACCGCTTTCCGAATCCGAAGGTGCGATTCATCGATAAAGTCGACGGTGCCACACTCGACGAGCGCAAAGGCCGCTACAGTTTCCAACAAATGGTTTCGATCACACCCGACGAACAACTTCGTCTCGAAGCAAAAGATGGTCGTGTGACCACCCGTATCATGGACCTCTTTTGCCCCATTGGTAAAGGCACCCGCGGACTTATCGTCGCACCGCCCCGCACTGGTAAAACTACCCTTTTACACGACATCGCGCATGGCGTCATTGAAAACCACCCAGAGTGCCACGTAGTTGTCCTCCTCGTCGATGAGCGCCCCGAAGAAGTCACCGACTTCAAACGCAGCGTCGATGCCGAGATTTACGCCTCTTCAAACGACGAGGAAATCACCAATCATACACGCCTAGCCGAGCTCTCCATCGACCGCTGCAAACGCCTCGTCGAAGCAGGCAAAGATGTTGTATTGCTCATGGACTCGATCACTCGTCTATCCCGTGCCTACAATGCTGCCTCTGGCAAAGGTGGCCGCACCATGACCGGCGGTCTCGATAGCCGTGCGCTTGAAAAACCACGTCAAATTTTCTCCGCCGCCCGCAACTGCGAAGAAGGCGGTAGCCTCACCATCATCGCCACTGCACTGATTCAAACCGGCAGTAAGATGGATGACCTTATCTTCCAAGAATTCAAAGGCACCGGTAACATGGAAATGGTGCTCGACCGCAAAGCCGCCGAGCTACGCCTCTGGCCCGCGATCAACTTAAATGCCTCTGGCACACGTAAGGAAGAACTGCTCCTCTCTGGTAAATACCTCGAAGGCGCCCAATTCCTCCGCCGCGCACTCGCCGGTCAAAAGATCGAAGACGCCGCCGAAACTATGATTGATCGTTTTAAACTCACCAAAAACAACGACGAGTTCTTGAAGCTGCTTCAGCGATAGAGTAAGATAGACACTCCTGTCTGTCACTAACGCTGACACTTCGGGCAAAAGAAACTGTTTCGCTGTCCGATATTCAAAGAGCGAATAGCCGTCCCGCACTGTGGACACGATTCACCCACCTTGCCGTAGACCTTGAGTTGAATTCTAAAATAGCCGGGCTTGCCATCAGCACCCAAAAAATCACGCAGCGTTGTGCCGCCTTGCTCAATGGCTTTCGCGAGCACGGTCTTGATATTCTGCGCCAGCAGTTCATATCGTTGACGACTTACTATGCCTGCGGCTTTACGCGGATCGATACCGCTCATGAACAAGGCTTCGTTCGCATAAATATTCCCCACACCAACCACGATCGCATTAGTCATGATGTAATTTTTCACGGCCACGGTGCGCCCACGCGACAATTCATACAAACGCTTTGCATCGAACGCATCTGTCAACGGTTCCGGCCCCAGCCCCTCGAATAATTTCAAAGTCGGTTCATCCGCACCCTGCCACAGACACGCGCCGAAGCGACGCGGATCATTCAACCGCAGGCAATTCCCATCATCCAAAACGATATCCAAATGATCGTGCTTCTCCACCACCTTGTTTTGTGACTGGACCGTCAAACTACCGGACATACCCAGGTGCAGCACAATTGAGCCCGCATTCGTATCGATGAGCAAATACTTGGCCCGCCGCCGCACCGCAGTAACCAAACACCCTACCGCGCCCTGCACCGTTTCCGGCACCCTCCAGCGCAACTGCGGTTGGCGCACATTGACACCTACAATCGTTCGCCCCTCAACATGAGGTGCAATCCCACGACGGGTGGTTTCAACTTCGGGTAGTTCGGGCATTTTATAAATACAACGAATGCCCAACAACGCAGAGGTCAACGACCAATAGAACAATTCGACTCAGTCTCCCCGCGAATAAGACGTAATATAGAGCAGCTCTAACTAAGAAGCTTTATCGAGATGATACTCATGACTTCAATTAGAGGGCAATGCTTCGTCATTTCCTTAGAAACGCCTAAGCTGGTTCAAACTATTCGCGGTTGCGACGGAGCGCAACCCTCCAGGTTTTTAACGAACACTTTATTAAGTTAATACCATTCAAGTTCAACCTAGATTCAGCAAGAGGCATCGACTTTGATTTTTAAACCGTTAAAGGACGTCTATTAGCGTTAATTAACGGTTCTACTCATTTTTTAGGTTTAATCACCCGCTATCTTCGTCGGTCGCTAAAGCACAAAGGATTACCGAAATCCACCACGAAGAACCATACCGCACAAACAACATTATTTACATAACTACTCAATAAACAGTATACTGACGTTATGGGACGATTATGCAAAAATATGTATTACGCACTAATCATGTCAGTATTGATTTTGCTCTCTAGCTGAGTTCAGCATTTGCTACAATTAGAGTAAAGGCAGAAAACGCTCGAGCATCATCAAACATGCGTAGCATAAGTATCGTCTTTGCTATTCAGCAGACAGAAACGGATGCCGCATATGACGAGGCAGAGTTTCAGACAATGGAAGACTTTCTGAAGCTAATGGCACTTTGGATCTCACTGACTCTCGGATATTCTTTAGTCATATAGAATACCCATAATTCAAGAATGATCCTCCGCCAGTGACAATCACTCCTCAGCAAAAAGTAATGCCTCCTCAAATCAACCCCGAGATGCTGGAATTCCCGATTGGCTATTCTATCGCGATCTACCCTGCCCCTAATGAAATGCCACCTTCGCTGACTCCATTATTATGGACGCGCGGCCTGCATCATTTTAAAGAGTTCGACGAACCATATTCGGGGCATATCGCTTTCCTTGATGCAAGCGTCCTATATTTTAAAGGTGAGCCAGGTAACCACGATCCTGCTTTAATCAAAATATTCGAAGAAAACAGCCCATACACCTCCGCAATTAGTATTCTAGAGCATGTCCCTGACGATTGGGTCGAAACGACTCCGTTGCCAATCCGCTATCGAGAAGGATCCAGAGTCCCTTTTTTGGCGCGTTACTATGGCCTTTTTTCCTTCATCTTACCCGGACTGTTTAGCGGATTTTTAGCCGTCATCTTTAAAAGAACGGGAAGAACCTTATCTCAAAGAGTCATCAGTGGTCCAAAGTTTTTACAATCATCTTAATATTCACTGTGCTACTCTCCTACATCCTGCTTTGCTAAAGTTAGCGAAGTTTCTTTGGTCGAGACCTCCATAACTGGCGGTCTATAACCACAGGAAACAAGTGCTTACCCTTTAAAATTAGAGCTCCTCTGCACTCACAATTTTTTCTTCACATATGCGATCAGCTGCTTCGCAATTGGAATACGCGCATACACGATATCGGTCGGGTCCCAATAGTCCTGATGAAAGATCACTTGCCCCGCTGAATTGAAACGCATGCGGGTCATCCCGATGGACTCCTCCCATGTGCCAGTTGGTGTCTTCTTAAAGTCGAGGCGCATCGTCCATTCCAAATAAAAGTCACCGCCATTTCGAGCGACATTGGTAAACACAAACTCTGCACCTTCTAGGGGCTCCAGTCCTGCGAGCATGTATTCGCGAATCTCGTGTGCCGATTCAAACTGTTTAAAGGCATCACGAAAATACACCTTCTCAGCATACACTTTCTCAATGTTAGCCGATAGGTTGTCGTGGGTATACTCCGTGAATAGTGACTTCACGGCACCTAACATTTGGGCTTCTTCTAAAGAACCAGGCTCCGGCAAAGTGAACTTCGCTGGATCCGTTTGAGCAAGCGCCTTGTGATAGGTCGAATCTGGAACAGTTTGTGTATGCATATCTGTAGAGGCGCAACCAGCGAACAAACCCAATAACAGAATGCCGCCAAGCAATAAGCCAGTTGAAATATATTTCATAAATATAAAGCGCACAAAGAGCAAAAAACTTACAAAATCACTTCGAAAGAAATCTAGGTCCGTAGCGTCCGAGCTTAGAAACCACCCTTATATGAGCTGATGATATTGAGCTACAATGGTCCAAAATCTTACGATTTCGGCTACAGTAACCGCATCCGACAAGCCTCGATCATGAGATATTGGACGTGCTGAGGCAGTCCGAAAGCCCGGACTCAACAAACGTCAAATTGCGGAGTAAGTTTTCATAATAACCTCCGATAATTCTTATAACGTGGTGAAGCTATTCACTCCAGAAGCTTCGTTATATAGAACTCCTGAATTCTGACTCCCAACTCCTCTAATTGACATCCTCATGAACTTCGCTATCCAACTCGCCGAACGCCGTATCCTTAGTGATGCTCTCATTCGTAAAGGTATGCGGAAGCTACTCTCAGAGCGCCTCCAACAAATCACCGCCAACCCACGAACCGCTGAAGACTGGGTGAAGGCATTGCAAATACGCCCCGTCGCGGAAGAAACCGACGCCGCCAATGAACAACACTACGAGATCCCTGCACGCTATTTCCACGATGTGCTGGGTCCACACCTTAAATACAGCTCTGGCTACTGGCCAGAAGGTTGCGACAGCCTAGAGACTTCTGAAGCCACCATGCTCGAAATGAGCTGCAAACGTGCAGAGTTACGTAATGGCCAAGATATCCTTGAGCTTGGTTGTGGATGGGGCTCACTCAGTCTCTGGATGGCTGAGCACTACCCTGAGAGCTCCATTACGTCCGTCAGCAACTCCAACTCTCAACGAGAGTTTATCGAAGCTCGTGCGAACGAACGCGGACTCAAAAACTTAAAGGTCATCACCTGCGACATTAACGAGTTCACGCCCGAGCAGTCCTTCGACCGCCTAGTCTCCGTCGAGATGTTTGAACATGTGCGCAACCATCGATCACTATTTAAACGCATCCACCAGTGGCTCAACGATGACGGAAAAATCTTCATACACATCTTCGCGAACCGCTCGCAAGCCTATCTATTTGAGGCCAACAGTTCTAAAGACTGGATGTCGAAGTATTTTTTCACCGGCGGCATCATGCCCTCCGTGGACCTACTTCCAACAGCCGCTGAAGATTTTACCGAAGAAGCACGCTGGGAGGTGAACGGAATCCACTACAGCAAAACCCTCGAAGCATGGCTTGAAAAACAAGATGCAAGAGAACCAGAAGTGCTTGAGATTTTAAGCACATGCTATGGCAAAGAAGCTAAACGCTGGCTACAGCGTTGGCGAATGTTCTACATGGCTTGTTCCGAACTCTTTGCTTATAACGACGGCACAGAGTGGTTCGTCATGCACTACCGTTTCTCCAAACAAAGTTAAACGATGCCCGTAGACACACAGAAAAAGCGAATAGCAGTCGTCGGTTGCGGCGTCGCAGGGCTGACAGCAGCCTGGCTCCTGCAACGTAAACACGAGGTGCATCTCTTCGAAAAGAATCACTACGCTGGAGGCCATACGCGCACTTTAAAAGTGCCCACAGGTCCAGACACAGGCACACCCGTGGACACAGGGTTCATCGTCATGAATCATCGCAATTATCCAAACTTCACTGAAGTGCTCAAGCAACTCGATGTCGCCTTGGAAGACAGTTCCATGACTTTCAGCTTTTACGATAAAGCCTCCACTTATGGCTACTCAGGCAACTCGGCAGCCAGCTTGTTTCCCTCGCTTGGCTACTTCTTTAAACCCAAGCACCTCGCCTTCGTGCGCGATCTCTACCGCTTCGCTAAGATCGGCTATCGCGACCTCAACTCGGGCTATCTAGAAGGTAAAGCGCTCGGCGACTATTGCGATGATCGTGGCTTCGGCAATGCCTTCCTACAAAACTACCTCTACCCAATGGGGGCCGCGATTTGGTCTTCGCCGATTGCTGAGATGCGCGCCTTTCCTGCACAGCCGTATTTACACTTTCTGGAAAACCATGGTCTACTTAGGCTCACGAATCGACCACAATGGCGAGTGGTCAAAGGCGGCTCACGCACCTACGTGCGAGCAATGCTTAAAACCTTTCAAAATGAGCCAAACTTAAATGCCGCTCCGACACACATTTCTCGATCCAAAGACGGGGTCACCTTGCACATGCAGGATGGAAAAGAACTCCCATTCGATCATGTAGTGATCGGAACCCATGCCGATGAAGCACTTAAATTGCTGAGTGACCCAAGCAAACACGAAACAGAAAACTTAGCCCCATGGCGATACCAATCCAACAAAGTGATCCTCCACACCGACACATCACAGCTTCCGAGCAATCGTAAGCTCTGGTCCTCATGGAACTTTGTTCGCGACGCAGGTGATCGCGAGTCGCGACCAGTCGCAGTCAGTTACTATATGAACCGTCTGCAAAATTTGCACACCAAGCAGGATTACATTGTTACCCTCAATCCATCTGAAAAAATTCCAGACGATAAATTGATTAACTCCACCACACTCATGCATCCGCTTTATTCCTTTGCTAGCATGGCGACACAGGATAAACTACGCAGCATGAATGGAGAACATAACACTTGGTTTTGCGGTAGTTACTTCGGCTATGGTTTCCACGAAGATGCCGTCAAATCAGCCGTCGAAGTCGCGCAAGGGTTTGGCATCGATCTATGACACTTCGTTCACAGTTGCATCGCGGAAAGGTCGTCCATGAACGCATAGGACCGACACCACATGCATTCACCTATCCTGCGACCTTCTTCAGTTTCGACCTCGGAGAACTACCAAAGCTCTCCGAGCAAGTCAGCCTATTCGGGTATAATCAATTCCGCACTTTAACAGTCAACGACCGCGACTACTTAAATAGCAACGATAAGACAATCGCACAACAACTCGACGAAATAATACCGAGTGAAACAGCCACACATACACTATTGATTACATCGCCGCGTTATTTCGGCTATGCCTTTAATCCTGTAAACTTTCACCTGCGTATGCAAGGCGATCAACTACTCGCTGTCGTCGCCGAAGTGAACAACACCTTTGGTGATCGACACATCTACCCTTTGACCGAGTTGAATCAAACCGCAGATCACTGCTGGACCACGACTTGCCCGAAAGATTTCCATGTTTCGCCCTTCAACAATATGGGCGGAGACTACCATTTCACCTTTCGCATCGAAGCCGATGAGATCTATCTAGGCGTCAATTTGTATCGAGATGGCGAATACGTTTTAAAAACATGGATACAAGGCAATGCCAAACCACTCACCAACGTCGGCATTCTTCGACACGCACTAGTTCACCCGTTCGACACCGCCTTAAACAGTATCCCGCGCATCACGTGGCAAGCGGCGCAACTCTACTACAAAAAGAAACTAGCGATCCATACTCGCCCCGCCCCCGAATCAAGCCACACGCTGATTGACCGCGACCACCGCGAGAAAACACGCGCAGTCATCTAAAGAAAAATTTTAAAGGTAGTATACGTAAGGCAAGGCGAGCGTGCCCTCCAAAAAAAACTGAACCGCATCACGCATCACGCATCACGCATCACGCATCACGCTCAATCACCACGTGTTGCACATCAATCAGGTCCGTATCAAACCCAGCTTCACAGTAACTCAAATAGTAGTTCCACTTTCGACGAAACGCGGCATCGAAGCCCAATGAATCGACCTTCCGGTGATTACGATTAAAGGCCTTCGCCCAACGACGCAGCGTCTCAGCGTAGTCACGCCCAAACGCATCCATTTGCTCTACACGCATTCCGCCAGCCTCTGTAACATGTTGGCAAATCGCGCCAGGAGAAGGCAAATGCCCACCTGGGAAGATGTGTTTTTGTATCCAGTCACAACTACGGCAATACTGCTCATAACGATCATCCGAGATCGTTATCGCTTGAATCACCGCTTTTGCCCCCGGCTTCAAGCAATCACGAATCTTTTTAAAGTAACTTGGCAAATATTCCTTACCCACTGCCTCGATCATCTCGCAGGAAACGATCGCATCATATTGCCCTTGAAGCGTGCGATAATCCTGCAAACAAATATCGACCTGCCTCGCCACCCCGGCATCGACAAAGCACTCTTGCGCATAGACGAACTGTTCGTCGGAAAGCGTCACGGTCTTTACTGTGCACCCTCGCTCAGCGGCACGCTTCGCCAACGCACCCCACCCCGAACCGATTTCCAGAATCGAGTCTCCCTCTCGAATACCTGCAAGGTCCAACATACGATCGATCTTGCTTAATTGCGCCTGTTCTAGGGACTCTTTGTGACTCCCAAAGTAAGCACTTGAATAGGTCATCGTGGGATCAAGGAAGGTCTCGTAAAACTCATTACTTAAATCGTAGTGCGCTTGAATATTCTCACGGCTCTTCTTGAGAGTATTCTTTCGTGCAAGATGATAAAAACGATTCACTTGCTGAGTCACGAATGAGAAGCCTTTACTTAAACCGCCAACTTCTCGCTGATTACGAGCCATTAGGTTCAGCAGCCCACTCAAATCGGTGGTAATCCACAGGCCATCGACATATGCCTCACCAAAGCCCACACTGCCACCAGATAGCACACGCCTAAAAAATTCAGGCTTAACAATCTGAAGCGTGACCATCGGCAAGGCATGGTCGCCAACAACAGCCGTTGCACCACTGGGGAAATTGATCCGCATACTGCCATGGCGAAGCCCCTTCATAAAGCGCAAAAACAAGCGCTCTATAAAGCGTAGACGAATCGGTGCTGTTGAATCCTGATTCAAGACTGTGGTTCGTGTGGTATCCATGGGAAAAAAGCGCTAGTGGTTTGTTGATAGTGCCGGTAATCCTCACCTCGACGCTTCAACGAAGAGCGTTCAGCGTGTGGAATCCCGGTAAGATAACGTAAGAAGACATACATTGCTGCGGGCCCGATCAACGCCCACCACCATGCAGTCGTGGCCGCAAAGGCAACATAAGCCCACCAATGCAACCATTCGAAAAAGTAATTCGGATGCCTTGAATAGCGCCATAACCCATCGCGACAAACTTTGTCTCGATTCTCAGACCGCGCACGAAATTTTGCCAGTTGCCGGTCTGCTAGCGACTCGCCCATGAATGCAGTCATAGCGATCAAAACGCCCAACCAATCAAGCCACATCCATCTGGACGGTTCTGCATCGATTGCAATCGATAGAGGCCACAAAAAAAGAGCGACAAACACCACTTGCGCCAAAAAGAGGCCTAGGAAATTACGCTTCGCTGAAGCACCCCAAAAATCTGCGAGATCTTTGTAGCGCGGATCTTCTTCTCGCTGAAGCACACGATCTGTCAGCAAGTGATAGGTCAGCCGCAAGGACCAAATTGCGATCAATAAAGTCACGACATAAGCTCGGAGACTATCTTGCCCTGAAACAAATAAATAGGCGATCGCACCAATGCCTAAACCTGCCGTCCAAACTAAATCGACTACCGCCATCAGCTTTAGACGTAGTGCTAACAAATAGGCGGCTCCTGCAACAAAGACTCCAACAACAAATAGACTGATCCAAAATTCACTCATACAGCTTTATCATCAACTGTGATATTTGCAGCTTCTTCATAGATACTTTTCGGATACACCTTAATGTCCCAAACAAGTCCGACTTTCTCCAAGCCGCACAACAATAGGTAACTCAAATCGAACTCCCACCAATACATGCCTTGACGCGCCGAAAGGGGCCAACGGTGATGGTTATTATGCCAGCCCTCCCCGAAGGTAAGTAACGCCACCCACCAACTGTTACGACTTTCGTCATCATTATTAAAACGCTTTGAACCAACGATATGCGTGACCGAATTCACACAGAAGGTCACATGATACACTAGGATTGTGCTTAAGAAGAAACCCCACATAACCATCTGCATACCGCTGGTCCCAAGGCCTGGGAAATATATATTTAACCCTGCGCCGACGACATACAGTAGTCCTATTAACGACAAAACGGGTAAGATGTGAAAGCGATCGATGAAGCGGAGCTCAGGATACTTGTTTAAGTCCTTTATCCGATGGTGCTGAATCGTGCCATACGCACGGCACATCACCCAACCGATATGTGCCCAAAAAGCATCTTTGACTACTGGTGAGTGTATATCCTCTTCCTTATCTGAGTGCTGATGATGATGACGATGATTCGCTGCCCACCACATTGGGCCCAGTTGAGCTGCGGACGTGCCCACCCATGCCATAATAAACTGAAAGGTGCGGCTGGTCTTAAACGATCGATGTGAGAAATACCGATGAAAGCCTGCAGTTAAGGCAAACACACGCACCACGTATGTGATCAGTAAAGCAAGCACCGCAGCCCAACTGAAACCTGTAAACAAAGCACCCAGCGCCAAAATGTGCATAATAAAAATTGGCGAAGATGCCATTAGCAGGCGATTATCTTCATCTTGAAGGGCGTGTCGAAAAATATTACGTATTGAAGCCATAGAAGTGTATTTAAGTGAACGACACAGAGGCAAAATCCTTACAGATATTTACACCGTAAGTTACCTCTGTCGATTACGATGTATTTGATATGCCAAAAATATATCAACTCTACCGCGAACAGATCATCCAGACAGACCTAGCCACCGCTTGGGACTTTATCAGTTCGCCAAAAAATCTCGATACCATCACACCCGATGACCTTTCTTTCGAAATCATTACTGAAGTGCCCGAAAAGATGTATAACGGGCTCCTTATCGAATACAAAGTAGGCATCCCATTGCTCGGTAAGCAGACCTGGCTGACCGAATTAAAACACATTCGAGAGCAACTCTCCTTTGTCGATGAACAGCGTATCGGCCCCTACAAAGTCTGGTATCACTACCATGAAATCACCGAAGTCGAAGGCGGCATTCGTTTTGTCGATCGCGTGAACTATGTCATGCCTTTCGGCCCCTTCGGATCGATTGCCCACTGTCTCTATGTGAAGAATAAATTGAAACACATATTCGATCACCGCGAGAAGGTCACTCCAGGCTGCCTATCCCAATAGTAGGAATCTTTCACTTTCGACGTCTTAATCGTAATCTGACTTTAGTGAAATGGCATTCATCACTCTACCTGGAGGGTAATACTCCGTCATTGCCACAAAACCGCCTAAATGCTTCGAACTATCCACGGTTGCGACGGAGCGCAACCCTCCAGCTTTTCACCAAACATCTTCTGAAGTTAGCCGCATTCAGCCTCTGCGCAGCGACTGACGATACTTCACAGGTGACATCCCACAGCTCTGCTTAAATTGGCGACTAAAGAAATAAATATCTTTGTAACCAAGCGCTTCGGCGATCTCGCCTACCCGCAACTGACTACTTTCTAAATACCGACGCGCCTCAATAATCTTACAGTTGATCAAAAACTGTTTCGGCGCTTGGCCAACTTGCCCGGTGAACTCTCGGTCAAAATGTGAACGTGAGACCCCGAGCTGTTTCGCCAAGGCATCAATCGACTGCACCGAGGATGGATCTTCTCGGAACACACGAATCGCTTCAGCGACACGGGGATGCACCATGACATCGCCCGACGAATCAACCCCTCCGCACACCTCGCGGATCAGATCATACAGATGTTCTGCCAAAATCGCATCATCTTCACGTCGCATCGCGATACGCATCAATGCATCAATCCGACGCTGCAAAGTGGGCAACGACTGAGCCTCCTGCCCGAGCATTCGATAGTCTTTACCCAGATCGACAACTCGTTCACCCGACTTCAACGGATGAAAGTGAGCGGAAAACCGAGTAATACGTGGCCCTGAATAATGGGCAGCCGATATATTCTGCTGTGGTGAAAAAATGAAAAACATTCCGGGTTTTATCCGAAAAGTCTCCCCATCGCAGGTCAAATACCCATCGCCCGAGAGCGCGACCCAAAAATTATAGTGCCCGTCGCCTGCTGTTTTCCACTGCCAATGATCAACTTCAGTGCATAAGTAAGGGAACCATGGCCGGTCGACAAGCTCCACGCCCTCAAAGGGAACGTCTGAATTGGATATGGATAATGAATGTGACACAGAATGATTAAAAAGTGCAAATTAATGAGAGAGCAATCCATTTATACGCGCCAGTATTTCTGATACTATGTGGTGATGTCTTCCTCAACCTACCTAAATTCTCTCTTCGGACTCGAAAACAAAGTAGCTGTCGTTATCGGCGGCACTGGTGAACTCTGTGGCGCAATGGCTGAAGGCCTTGCCGCAGCGGGCGCTGAAACCGTGCTTGTCGGCCGCAGCGAAGAAAAAGCCGCTGCACGCCTCGCGAAAATTGAGGCCGCTGGCGGCAAAGCCTATTTTGAAAAAGTCGACGTCAACTCGAAGGCATCCATTCAGGAGCTACTCGACAAGGTGATCGCGAAGTCCGGCAAAATCGACATCCTCGTCAACGGCGCAGGCGTCAACTCACCGACCCCGATCTTCGACATCGAAGAAGACGAGTTCGACAACATCTTAAACACCAACTTAAAGGCGGTTCTCTTTGCCTCGCAAATCTTTGGCAAATACCTCGTTGAACGCGGCGAAGGTGGCAGCATCATCAACATTGGCTCGATGAGCGGCATTATTCCTCTCTCGCGTGTCTTCACCTACTCTGCGACCAAGGCAGCGGTGCACAATCTCTCCAAAAACCTGGCTCGCGAATGGGCCGAGCAAAAAGTGCGCGTCAATACCATCGTGCCAGGCTTTTTCCCTGCCGAGCAAAACAAGAAAGTGCTCAACGCAGAACGTGTCGCATCGATCATGGGCCATACACCTGCCAAGCGTTTCGGTGAAGCTCAAGAGCTCGTCGGCGCCACGCTGCTGCTCGCAAGTGATGCTGGGAGCTTCATGAACGGCGCCGAAATCGTCGTCGACGGTGGCTACGCATCGATGACCATTTAATTTCTAATGACTATTGAATAATGGTTAAGTGAATGTCCGCTGCCATTTCGATCACTCATTAGCCATTACCTATTTAGCATTAGCCATTTATCTCATGACCTACTTAAACGAAGACTTCCTTCTACCCAACAAAACAGCACAACGCCTTTTCCATGAAGTCGCGGCTTCACAGCCGATCATGGACTACCACTGTCACTTGAACCCTGCTGAGGTGGCGGGAAATGCTCGATTCTCGAACCTCGCTGATATGTGGCTTGGCGGCGACCATTACAAATGGCGTGCCTTACGTGCTGCCGGCGAGCCTGAAGCATTGATCACGGGCAAGGACAGCAGTCCTAAAGAGAAGTTCGATGCCTGGGCGCGCACCGTCCCACAAACCGTTCGCAACCCACTCCACCATTGGACCCACCTTGAGCTCAAGCGCTACTTCGATTGCGACCTCGTGCTGAGCCCACAAACCGCCGATACTATTTGGGAGCAAGCCAACGCGAAAATTGCCGAAGACAGCTTTAGCACACAAAACATTTGCAAGCAATTCGACGTCCGCGCCGTCGGCACCACCGACGACCCGATCGATACCTTAGAGCACCACATTGCGTTCAACGCCAATGGTCATACCACCAAAATGTTCCCGACCTTCCGTCCTGACAAAGGAATGATCACTACGGACCTAGACGCTTGGAACACATGGACCGATCAGCTCGCAAATGTCTCCGGTCAAGTAGTCCAAACAGCCGCCGACTTCCTCAGCGCACTAAAGTCTCGGCACGACTTCTTTCATCAGCACGGCTGCCGCTTGACCGACCACGGTCTCGAAGCATGCCCATACATTGCCTGCAGCGACAGCCAAGCAGAGGCCATCTTTACAAAGCTCCGCAACTCTGAAGCACCCAGCACCGACGAAGCCGAGCAGTGGATGACCTACCTGATGCAAGCAGTCGCCAGCTGGAATACCGCACGCGGTTGGACAATGCAGCTTCACCTCGGCCCAATCCGCAACAACAACACCAAGATGTTCAAACAACTCGGACCTGACACAGGTTACGACTCCATGCTCGACGAACCCGTCGCTCGGAAAACGGTCGCCTTCCTCGACAGCTTGGCATCTGCAGACGCCTTACCGAAAACAATCTTCTACCACATCAACCCAGCCTACCTCTACCCGTTTGCGACACTCATGGGTAGCTATCAAGATGGCAGCGTCGCGGGTAAGATGCAGCTCGGCTCCGGCTGGTGGCACGTCGACACGCTCGACGGTATGCGCACACAAATCGATGTGCTCTCAAGTGTCGGACTGCTCAGCAAATTTGTCGGCATGTTGACCGATTCACGCAGCTTCCTCAGCTTCCCGCGCCACGAATACTTCCGCCGCCTACTTTGCGGTGTGATCGGACAGGACGTCGAAGCAGGCCTCATTCCTGACGACAAAGACCTCCTCGACGAACTCATCGCAGGCATTTGCTTTAACAATGCACAAAAATACTTCAACTTCCCTGGAGTCTAATCACAGCATTCAAACAACCTCCAATTCTTAATTTTCTCATGCGTATCTTACTCACCACCACTTCCTACCAAGATTGCCCTGGCGATCACCACGCACTCCTCGAAAGCACTGGAGCCGAAATCGTTCGCGAGCGCGGCCCACTTTCCGAAGCGCAAATGCTCAATCTTGCCGGCGACTTCGACGCCTTCTTATGCGGCGACGACGAGATCACTCAAGCGGTGATCGACAAGTCGCTACCGAAGCTCAAGGTCATCGCCAAATACGGTATCGGTGTCGATAAAATCGATGTCGCCTATGCGACGCAAAAGCAGCTCCCAGTCAGCTTCTGCCCTGGTGTAAATCATACCACGGTATCTGAGCACGTCTTCATGCTTTTACTAGCACTCACTAAAAACCTCATGGAGCAAGCCAACACCACCGCTGCCGGCGGCTGGAAGCGTATGACAGGCCATGAGATCATGGGCAAAACCATCGGCATCATTGGCCTCGGTCGTATCGGTCGCGAAGTCGCTATTCGCGCCAACGCTTTCGGTATGAAATGCATCGGTTACGATCTCTATTGGCCAGATGACTTTGCCAAAGAGCAAAACATTACACGCATGAACGGTGTCACACAGCTACTACGCGAAAGCGACATCGTCTCACTACACACCAATTTGACGAAAGAGACGCACGACATGATTTGCGCCGATTCGATTCGGAACATGAAAGACGGCGCTATACTCATCAACTGCGGTCGCGGCGAATTGACAAACTCCGTCGATATCGCAGCAGCACTCGAAAGCGGCAAGCTCAGTGGCTATGGTGCCGACGTGCTCGACAAAGAGCCGCCCCCTGCCGATCACCCTCTACTCGGAGCGAAGAACTGCATTATCACACCACACGTCGGCTCACGCACCTTCGAATCCGTTCAGCGTCAAGCAGGCATGGCGACACAAAATCTCGTCAACCTACTCAAAGGCGAAAAAGCCCTGGCACAAGTTAACGACGTGCCACCACCCGCAGCCTTAATGTAATCCCGAGTCTTAATCCTAATTCTACTCTTAATCCCGGCAAATGGGGAGATTAAGTTTAAGAGTAAGATTACGATCAAGAAACTGATCCTTCCAACTTCCAACTTCCAACTCCTACCTCCTTTCAAATATGTCCGAACAATTCTACATCGTCCCACAAGAGCAACACAACAGCCTCGTTGCCGCAGCGTATCAGCATCGCGGATACACGGCTGACGAGGCTGCGCAAGCCGCACGTTTCTCCGACCTCGCCTCACACCACGGCATTCGCACACACAATGCGATTAAGGCACTCCACCTTGACCACCTATTTGGCAGCACAACTGGCGGCTGCACACCCGCGGTCGAAATCGAGAAAGTGCCGTGCCGCTTCGAAGCCAGCGAAGTCTGGAATGCGAACAAGAAGCTCGGTCAAGCAACTGCATACGACGCAATGGATCGAGCCTGCGAGCTTGCGGATAAGTATGGTATCGGCCAAGTCTCTGTCGACAACGCCTTCCACTACCTCTGGGGTGGCGGCTACGTGATGGAAGCCGCAAAGCGCGGCTACATCGCCTACACCAACTGCACCGCTGCGCTCGCGGAAGTCGTGCCGTTTATGGGTAAATTTCCAACACTCGGCACCAATCCTCACAGCTGGGGCTTCCCCACTACCGATGCGATTGGCTTCCCCATCGTCATCGACTGGGCAACTTCCGTGATCGCTATGGGCCGCGTGCAACAATTCCAACGTGAAGGCACACCACTCCCTCCAAATGCAGCAGTCGACAAGGACGGCAAGCCAACCACCGATGCCAACGAAGTGAACGCCCTCGTTCCCTTCGGTGCACACAAAGGTTACGGGCTCAGTCTCATCAACGAAATCGTCGGTGGCTTTATCGGCGGCAGCTTGCCAACACTTCGCAGCCGCGAAATCCCTGAGGGTGAGAAACGCACGCCAGCATTTTACTTCCAAGTCATTCACCCTGACGCCATCAACGGCGGCGCTTTTGCACAAGGACGCGACCAAGCGGCCAATGTCAAAGCAGTCATCGAAGACATCCTCGGACACGGCAACGAAAACTGCCTCCTTCCCGGACAGCTCGAAGCCCGCTGGGCCGAACGCGTCGACACAGCCGGCGGTCTCCTCTTCACTGAAGCAGAGATCAAAGCCTTCAATGAAATCGCTGAAGAATGCGGACAACCTCTTTGGGATGTCGCCAGCTTCAAAGCTGAATAAGCTCAAGCACTCTTTAAATCAAAAGCCCGCATCGCAAGATGCGGGCTTTTTTTGTGCTTCAATTACTGAACCGCCGTAGGGTTTTCAAACGCCTTCACATACCATGCATTGTCTTGCTTGACCAGTTGCACATTGTGACGAACGCGCACTTCGTTTTCCCCGATGATAGCTTTTGCGCCGGGCGGATTCACGCGAAAGATTTGTTCGGCCAAAATGTGCGACGTATTCCCATCATGACTGTAACGCTGCTTCTTGATCACATAATACGTAAAAAGAACAGAATTGTCTCCGATGAGTTCCTTCTGTTCTTGTTGAGCCCCAGCAAAGAGCAACATGTCATCTTTTTCATCGATCAATATCTTTTGCACAGCAGCGGTATCATTTTCCACCAAAGCGCTGGCTAAACGCTTATAGGCCAAAATATCGCCGCTGGTATGTTGCTTTGTATAGCCGTATATATTGTAGACTAAGGTCGCACAGATAAGCCAAAGAAGTATTCGTTTTGGTTTCATAATTGGCGGTGAGCTATCACAAAAAACCACCAATCAGTAAAGCTAACAAAGACCATTTCCCTCTGATTAACAGTTACTTAACGCGCAATTAACCACAACCCCTCACAGAAATAAGGGTCTAAACCTTAGTGCTGATATACTTTTTCACCCAGTCGATAAAATCGCCGCAAGAGCCCTCAATCATCTCCAACCACCACTTAGGTGAACCCTCTACCCATCGCAAACCGACTTTGGGTGACTGCAAGCGCCTATGGAGTGAGTGTTCAAAATCCTTCGAATGAGATCCAATCATTGCTCCACAGATCTAGACGACCTGAGGACTTCTTCTGCCAAATGATCTGTCCAGCTTTCTCAGGGCACATCAGTTCCATTAATGTGAGCATAATCTAATGATAGGGTTGATTGTTACGCGGTCAATTCACTTCCGTAGGTCATAAAGGGGATACTCGGAGTTGTCATGTCCCGCCTGTTGCCAGAATGTTTCTTTATGATCATCTAGAATCTTCCTAATTTATTTTTAGTCACCTTCTATTGGTCGCTTTCCTTAGCACGTTCTAGATCTGACCAATAGTAGAGACTGCGCGTTCGGCATTTTCCAATTTTTGAGGCTAAGTAGCTTAACACAAAGGCAGCTTCTACCATATCTTCACGCAACTGTCTGCTTTGCAAATTACTCTAAACCAGACAGCATCAACTCTGGAATCACCTCTGCAATCGCCTCGCGTGGAAATTCTTTTTCAGTGCCGCTCGCGAAGTCTCGGGCTTTAAACACACCCTTTTCAATTTCTTCGCTACCATAGATCAAAGCAAAGCGAGCTCCCTTTTGGTTGGCTTCTTTAAACTGCTTACCAAATGACTGCTCTTTCAATGGATAATCGACGCTGTAACCTAGACTTCGTATCGTCGCAGCATCGCCCATCGCGGCTTCGCGAGCCTCGGCACCACCGATGATCACAATAAAATCGGGCGACTGCACATAGTTCGTAGTCAAACCTTTGGAATCGAGTAGATCAGCAAGGGTCACATCACCCATCGCAAATCCAACGGCAGGCATATCAGGGCCACCAAGTTTTTTGACTAATGCATCGTAGCGACCCCCACCTGCGAGTGCACGACCAGCTCCACTTGCCTCAAAAGCTTCGAAAACGAATCCTGTATAGTAGGCCAGACCACGGACAATCCCTAGATCGATTTGAACATACTCTCCCGCACCAGCGGCTTTCAACCGATTGAGCAAAAGCTCCCAATCATTCAAACGTGTTGCAATCTGATCGGCAATATCGCCTTCGAGGGCGAGGCCTTTCATGTATACACTGAGTGTGTCGAAATCACGGATCGCAATCACTTCTTCAATTCGACCAAGAAAGGCTGAGGCATCCTCTCCTAACACGGGCAGAAGCTTTTCGACTGCTTTCTCGCGGTCCATGCGTTCAAGTTTATCGACGATACCCAGCACTACCGCACTGGAAGCCTCATCTAAACCTTCTGCAGCCAGCATCAACAACCAAAGGTCGCGGTCGCTGAGACGCACTTTGAAATCAGCCGACCCTAGACCAAAGGCTTCTAAAGCCTGCACCAAGAGTGCGATCAATTCAGCGTCGACTGCCGGGCCTGCTTCGCCAAAAATATCTACATTATACTGGTAAAACGCGCGTAACCGCCCCTTTTGTGGGCGCTCATAGCGGTAATGTTCGCCAATATTAAACCACTTAATCGGGCGTTTTAGACCATTTGCTTTCGCACCAACAAGCCGAGCGAGTGACGGTGTCATTTCAGGGCGCATCGCCACTGCACGACCACCACGATCTTCAAAGTTAAACAATTGCCCAACGATTTCCTCGCCAGACTTCTCGATGTAGAGCTCTAGAGGCTCCAATACAGGTGCATCATATTCCGAAAAACTAAATGCCCGCGCCACTTTACGCCATTGCGCAAAGATATGATTTCTGCGGGCACACGCCTCAGGATAAAATTCGCGGAATCCAGGTAGTGTTTCAAATTGCATGGTCAATGACCTCCCTTAATCGGAATCGATGAACTCTATCAAAACGCAAGAGCGAGAGTCGCAAAGCTCTAAATAAGAATTGCTTACGAAGCGTCGACGTCTAAATCCTTCAGTTTCGACTTCAACTCCTTACCCGCCTTAAACTTGATAACGGCACGCTTTGGAATGATCACATCGGTTTCTGGCTTATTCGGATTACGCCCAATGCGGGATTTACGAATTTGCACTTCAAACACACCAAAATTGCGTAACTCAACATTACGACCTTCGCTAAGCGCTTGAGCAATCGCATCCAAAGTTAATTGCACGGTTTCGCGCACTTCCTTTTGCGGGAAGTCAGTTTTTTCATAAATATCGAGGACGATATCGCGTTTTGTAAGATTATTAGACATGTTCTAGTTGTTCAGAGAACTTGCAGTATTATATAAAAAATCGAAAGTTATTGTGAGCGCGATACTTCTGATCGCCCAAACGCTGTCAAACTTGAAAATATGAGTGATAAAGAACCACCCAATCCATTCGAAGAAATCCAACGACAACTTAAAGAATTGTTTAAAGATTCAAATGTCAAGGTGTCCGCGCATGCCTTTAACGAATCTGAAGACTTTGAGGAGTTTTTGACCGCTCCCGATGGACAAGAATCGTCGCCTTCGAAAGAGGATATGACGGATCCACTTAAGGGGATCCGGAATTTTCAGCTGAAACCAAAAGAAATTCGCGATTATTTAGATCGCTATGTGATTCGTCAGGACGAAGCAAAAAAAGTCTTATCCGTCGCGATCTGCGACCATTACAATCACGTGCGACGCTGCTTAAGTCAAAAAACAGACGCCTCAAAAGACTACAGTAAGCAAAATCTCTTACTACTCGGTCCGACTGGTGTGGGCAAAACCTACCTGATGAAGAATATAGCCAAACTGATTGGCGTGCCCTTCGTCAAAGCGGATGCGACTAAATTTTCTGAAACAGGCTACGTGGGCTCCGACGTCGAAGACCTGGTCCGCGATTTGGTGAAAACAGCTGACGGAAATATCGAACTCGCAGAGCACGGCATTATATTTGTCGATGAAATTGATAAGATTGCCAGCGAAGCCGGTATGGGCGGACGCGACGTCTCTGGCCGCGGTGTGCAAATCAATTTACTCAAGCTGATGGAGGAAACCCAAGTGAACCTCTTCAGCCCGACCGATATGCTCTCGCAGATGCAGGCAGCCATGGAAATCCAACGCGGGGGCAAGGTGCAGCGTAAAACCATCAATACCAAAAATATATTGTTCATCGTCAGTGGCGCTTTCGATCGCCTCGCCGAGAACATTAAAAAGCGTATGGCAAAAAGTGAGATGGGCTTTGGTGCCTCACATGATGAAGACGAGGAGGCAGTCTCCACCTACCTGAAATACGCCGAGACCACAGACTTCACTAAATACGGCTTCGAGCCGGAGTTCATTGGTCGTGTGCCCGTGCGCGTCGCCTGCAACGCCCTTTCCAAAGACGATCTCGCCCACATCCTCACCAACTCCGAAGGCAGCATCTTGAGGCAATATCATGACGACTTCAAAGGTTATGGAATCGAGTTCAACATCAACGCCGAGGCCATCCTACAAATCGCCGAAGCGGCTAGTAAAGAAGGCACGGGTGCACGCGGCCTCATGACCGTTTTAGAGCGCCTATTCCGCGATTACAAATTCGAGCTCCCCTCCACGGCGATCAAGTCTTTTGAAGTGACGCCTGATATGATTGCAGACCCACTAGCGAGTTTGAAGGCACTCAAAAAGGCCAATGCGCACTTGCAAAAAGACGTCTGGCTCAACGACATCAAACGCTTCGCTGCCCACTTTGAGGCGCAACATGGCTTTACCCTCGAATTTAAACCACTCGGACAAGACGCCCTAATCGAAGAAGCCACCCAAACGGGTCGCACCATTCAGTCGCTCTGTGAAGAAAAATTCAAAGACTACAAACATGGCCTATCGATCATACACAACAATAGCGGCCAAACAGTCTTCAAGATCGGTAAGCTCGCCGTAACGAATCCAGACAGGGAGCTCTCCAATTGGGTCGTGCGTAGCGTTAATAATGCAAAGCAAAAGAAATCGTAATAGCTGTGCTTTCGATTCGTATTTACTATCAGGTAGGCTTCGGTATCCCTATCGAACCGTCTCCATCAATCCAAACGACGCGTTAAGGATAACGCGCCCTATCGACAACTCTCACTCTCACGATTAGAATGCCTGAAGGAAAAGCAGTCAGCCAAATGTTTGCCGGCATCGCCGGACGTTACGATGTCGCCAATCACTTGCTCAGTGGTGGAATCGACTTTTATTGGCGCCGCGTGCTCTCACGCATGGTTCAGGCATTCGGCCCCTCCAACGTTGTCGATCTCGCGACTGGCAGCGGTGACGTCGCCTTCAAGCTGCGTGATCGCCTCGGCCTAAAGGTCGCAATCAAAGGACTCGACTTCTGCGAGCCGATGCTCGACGAAGCCCGACGCAAGCGGGCCGACCATGCAGCCTATTCCGACCTAGAGTTCGCATTTGGCGACTGCATGGAACTGCCACTTCCCGACAACTCGGCCGATGCGGTGACGATATCCTTTGGCGTGCGCAACTTCGAAGACCGCCAGAAAGGCCTCAAAGAAATCCTCCGTGTGCTCCGACCCGGTGGACGTCTATTCGTCTTGGAGTTCTCACAGCCAGATCGTTGGTTCCGCCCGATTTACTACCTCTATTTAAAGTATATTTTACCGCTCGTCGCCGCCATCGCTACGGGCGACAAGAGCGCCTACGATTATCTAGCCGGCACCATCGAAAATTTCCCCACCAAAGAAGCCCTCAGCGAACAATTAAAACTCGCTGGCTACGAAACCGTGCAAGCCACCGGGGTCACCTTCTCGATTATTGCGATTCACGAAGCTGACAAAGCGCAGTAGAACCGGAGGGCTGCGCTCTGCCGCAACCGCCGTCTGCAAGCTCACTCGATTATACCGAATCTAAAAATAATTGAGCAAAATGTTGGCATGATGCGCAGCCTCGAAACTCTGTTTTTGGGTCTTGGAACTTAGACCCCGGTTCCGAGAACCGAGGCTACAAGAGAATCATCGCCAAGGATCAAACTTTTTTTGAAAACCCCATTATCCAGCAGGTAGCGTCGCGGGTCCCTCAGCGCCATAGTAGTTTGGCACGTCCATACAAACGTGTGGCGTGCAGGGGCGCACGCCGCTACCGCTAACTACTGGCGAATCAAATTGAACAGTCCCATTTGGACAACCTCCCGAACGCTCAACGTAAATCAACTGGAGAGACGCGATTCACGCGTCCATAACAGCATCAATAGTGCGGCGGCTTTTCATCCGCGGGCATGGTGTCGGCTCCGCCAGCTCCGCCTTGCGCCAAGGCTTCAATCTGTAACTTCTGGACTTGAAGTGCGTTCACCAAATTATCCACGCGCTTAGAGAGGCGGTATATTTCGGTGTCCTGCTCCGCGACATGCTGCTCCATTTTTTGGAGGCGTTGGAGTATAATTTCCGTATCGGCTTGATCTGGCATAGAGGACTATCTGTTCAATTCATGCAGGGGGTCGATCTCGAAACACAGTTGCGAGTCATTTCGCTTAAGCCAAACCAAGTGCACTTCGCATCACGCGATTCAGTTTGTAGTTTTCTGAGAATGCGGGCACCTCTGCCGATCCAGGCCCGAAGGCAAACAACTCCACGCATTCGGATGTGTGGTTGTTCGACGTCCACCCGACTGCGGTCTTTGCAAACAGATCATCCTGCACGATAGCTGTCATCGTGCTAGAGAGATATTTCACCTCTTCGTCGATGGCTTTTTGAATCACGTCTGCCTGCTCAGGATGGGGCTCAATGCCTGTCGCCTGCTTGAACGCTTTCGCGCTGAAACGACCGGATTTCTTAAAACGCTCCTGCAGCCATTCAAAACTTTGCTTAAAATCATTAATCGCATCAAGCGCGGGACCGCTTTCGACATAGGCACTGCCCTTACCATTTAATTGGCAACCGCCCGTGCCATGATCCGTAGTGACAATCAACAGGGTATCGGGATGCTTCTCGATGAATTCGAGTGCGATCGGGATACAGTTATCAAACTCCAGTTGTTCGTGCAAAATCGTCGCGGGATCATTCGCATGGCCGGCATGGTCGACCCGCCCGCCCTCGACCTGAAGGACAAAGCCATCTTTAGCTCCACTCAAACTCGACAGTGCTGTCGAAAACATATCTGGCAAACTTGGCACTTGTTTCAATGCCGGGTCATTCTTGCGATCGATTGCGAACGGAATGTGCCCTTGAGAAAACAAGCCGAGCAACTTCGACTGCTCTTTCGCTGCGGCAAGCGACTGACGATCACGAACCACTTGATAGCCTTTCGCTTCAAAATCAGGAATCAAATTTGCCGCTAGTTGGGTAACATTATCGAGCTTGAATGCTTCATAGTTAAAATGCTTCGAACCGCCCCCGAGAATGACATCGATCTCGCGTTGTAAATATTGTTGAGCAATTTCTTTTTCGCGACCACGGGCCTTCACATTCGCACTAAAACCAGCCGGCGTCGCATGCGTGACCGTGCACGTCGTCACCAGTCCAGTGGCCTTACCCGCCGCCTTCGCATAGCTAAATAAAGGCGTGAGTGGGTTGCCTTCTACGGAGAAATTGATGGAGCCATTATTCACCCGCTCGCCACCACCCCATGCGCTCGCCGCTGCTGCCGAGTCGGTAACTGGGGAGCTCGCTGACGCAGTATCTTGCATCGCACGTGTGACGCCTTCCCGGCCATAGAGCTGCATCCAATTCAAGGGTGCCTTGTGGTGGCGAAGATTCCAATGGTGTGCCAGCGCCAGAGTGCCCAAGCACATGCCGTCCACAATCAGGAAGATCATATTCTTGGCTTTCTTCGCTGAAACAATCGAGCCAGATGCTGCTGGCTTTGCGATACTGCTACAAGCAGTGAGAGCCGTTGCGGCGCTCACCAGGCCAGCTCCTTTAATAAATTGTCGGCGAGAAGGATCGTTCGAAGTAGATGGCATATCGTTTTTCTAACTCGCTGCCCAAATAAGGAAAGATCGAAAGTCTTTGACCGATGAAATCACACGCGTTCCCTACGGCAAGGAGGCGAGCTAAAAAAACTCCCAAAGCTCCACCCTCTAGCGGAGCGGTTGTAACAATGCATTTTCCCTGCTCAGATCAGCTCACTCGCCCTCCACCTGATACCAGGCCTCTACCAGTTTCTTCACGGCTTCGGGCGATTCCGTCTCTTCAAAACTTAAAGAAGCAGAATTGATGCAATAGCGTAGCCCCGTAGGCTTCGGGCCATCGGGGAAAACGTGGCCTTGGTGAGAGCCGCAAATTTTGCAGTGCACTTCGACACGTTGCATACCGTAGCTGGTATCTTTGTGCACTCCAAGTGTGCGTGAATCAATTGGCTGCGTAAAACTAGGCCAGCCTGTGCCGGAGTTAAACTTGTCGGTGCTGCTAAACAAAGGTGTGTCGCAGCCAATACAACGATACAAACCTGTTCGCTTATTGTCGTTGTATGGATTTTCAAACGGGCGCTCAGTGCCTTGCTCTCGAGTCACACTGTATTGAAGCTCGGTTAAACGCTCACGCCACTCAGCTTCGGTGCGCTTTACTGGGAAGCCATCACCACTTAAATCCACATGCGAAGGCAGTGCACAGGCAGAGACACATTCATTAACGTCGACATCGGTCGGCTCGGGAGAGTTTGGTTTATCAGGCATAGCAAAAATCAAAAAAGTGCCCCCTAGTAGCAAGATGAGGGCAATGGACAGGAATGTTTTTAAACGTTGGTATCGATTATACATAGAAAAGAGACGGCCTCGAGGATAGACTTATTCCCAACAAGGCGCAAGTCAGACCCTAGGTTCAATATAAAAGTTAGGACGTGTGAGCCTTAACGCGCCGCGTATTGCCAGAGCCGTTCGATAGGAAAATCGAACCCTACCCGCGATGTAAAACCACTTAAAACAATCGATCCAAAGCATCTGGGTGCCGCACCTCGGTGAGTTGCCCTTTAAATTTGGCATCCAACACCTCCAAAATTTCGACACCAATCTTCTTTTCGGCAACGGGCAGCGCGATCAATGGCCCTTGATTAGATGACTCCAAGACCTTTTCAACTAAAGCCTTACTAGGCTCCTCAATCACTCGACCGTCGGCATCATGCTCAACGGTGACATAACGGCTCAAATCAAGCTCGTCGTCCTCAGATTCAGACTGTGAAGCTTCGTCTTCTGCAGACCCGAGACGCGCGCCCCCTCCATCAGGAGACGGGACGACTAGGGCTTTTTTTTTTCGGGTGTCGTGCCACTAGCTGCGGCGACCTGCTTAATTAAACTATCGATGGCACGCGAACGCGACTCCTCAGCTGCCTTCAACAACACCACCTCAAAATTCACCTTCTCGGAAAGCCCACGTTGAACGGATGCTTCACCACGATGCAGCGCGTCGAGCATGCGCATGATCGATTCGGTGCTCAGCGGCGTGCCGAGCATATCGGTATTGCCCTTCTTAGCAATGGCATCGAGCAAGGCTTCGCGCGCATAGGCTTCCAGATCGAGCAAGACTCGAAATAAATCGCGGCCCTCAGTTGCAAAGGCATCCACCGAGGCAATGATCGTGGCATAGTCCAGCGATCCAATCGCCGAAGCCAATTCAGCAATACGCTCGCGTGACACCAGACCATAAACGTCCAAGACATCGCTCTCAGCGATTGTGTCGCCACAGAAGGAAATCATCTGATCAAGAATCGACTGCGCATCACGCATACCGCCATTCGCCAAACGTGAAATCGAAGCGAGGGCTTCCGCTTCGACATCAATGCCCTCAGCTTTGGAAATTTCTTCCAACTTTGCCGCGATCACCGCGTCCGAAATCGGACGAAATTCAAAGCGCTGGCAACGAGACACGATCGTCGGCAACACCTTATGTGCTTCCGTAGTCGCAAAGAAAAATTTCACGTGCTCGGGTGGCTCTTCCAGCGTCTTCAACAAGGCATTGAACGCTGCTGTCGAAAGCATGTGCACCTCGTCGATAATGTAGATCTTGTAGGTGCACTGAGTCGGCGCGTATTGGCAATCGTCCCGCAAATCACGCACCTGATCGACACTGTTATTGGACGCACCATCAATCTCGATCACGTCCATGCAGGAGCCATTCATGATCGACTGGCTGATCTCCGACTCATTATCCGGAGTCGCGCTCGGCCCCCCTTCCGCATTCAGCGCCTTCGCAAACAGACGCGCGGTGCTGGTTTTACCCGTGCCGCGTGGTCCCACAAAGAGATAAGCATGCGCTATCCGGTTGGTGTCGATGGCGTTACGCAATGTTGTCACGATATGATCTTGCCCCACCAGTTCACTAAACTGCTTAGGGCGCCAGCGGCGTGCGATCACTTGATATCCTTTCTCCATCGAGGACACTAGAAAAGCTTGGATTGGAGCTCAGTGGCAAGGTGCTTTTTCACCTATTTTAAAAATCTCTCCGGCACTTCCTTATATCCGGACACAAAAGTGGCCAGGCACCCTACGGCACATGAGGATTAGGCGATCGCTGCTCCCTTCCGGGCCTGACGAGGTTAACCTGTCCGTCATTGCATAGGACCCGGCCAACGCCAGAAGACACCGACATCCTCGTGCGCGGCAACCTTAAAATGAAGAAAATTCTGCCCAGAACCCGTCGAGCCGTAGCGTGCAGCTTTAGCAAATGTCCTCCTCCCCGTAGCGTGCAGCTTCAGCAAACGAACTACAGTGCCTCTCAAACGAACGTTTGCTAAAGCGGCACGCTACGAGACCTCTATCTCTACGTCAGGGCGATTAGGTATTGGCAATCCACTCTAAGCGACTCAAATTTTTACTATGCCTGCAGCTGCCGCCACACAACATCGTAAACAATTTTTCCCGATCAACGATCTCTTCCGTGAATATTTGCAGGAGTTTCATCGCTCAATGGAGTTACCGGTGGTTTACGAGGATTTGTTGAAATACGAAGACTCGTTCCCGCTGGTCGATCGTGATGGCGAGGACACCCTATGGCAGACACTGATCTATGAACAACAACACGGCCGTGACATTTACGAAGGGCTAAAAAAGATCTATGTCCTACTGCGTTCTGGCGGAGATGAAAGTATTTTAAGCAATCTCTATATCGATCGCGTCGATTTTTGCACCTTTGGCAACACGAAGCCAATGCGCGTGCGTGTGGTGAATCAATATAACGACAACCATGACTACTTTTACGTCAAGAAGGCCGATGCCTCCCGCATCTACGGACTCGAACTGGAAGAGCTGCTCTCGCCCAATCATATTAATTTCCTTGTCCATGAAGACACCTTGATCGAGGAGCACATTATCGGTGTGCCTGGCGACGATTTCATTCGTGAATACCTCCCCCGCCCTGATCTACACGAGGTGCGCCTAGCTAAAGAGTTTATCAAGTTTAACGAGCGCTGCTTCGTGCGCCTGCTGGGCGATATGCGCGCCTACAATTATGTGGTCGAGGTCACGCCTGATTTTGAGCAAAATCAATATCGTGTGCGCGCGATCGACTTCGACCAACAAAGCTACGAAGGTCGTCGCACTCTCTACCTACCGCAGTTTTTCAAAAACAATTTTCCAGTGGTCAAACTCTGCACCGATTTGATCAATGTTGAAACCAGTAAGCAGTATCAACGCGAAGAACGCACACTCATTAAACGGCGCCTGAACTTCGCACTCCCACGTGTGCAACACTTGCGCACCTGTATGTGCGCAGATAAAATTTCCACCGACGAAAAAATGAAACAACTCCGTCAGGAACTGGCAAAGCTGCATGACGACTTCCGCTTCATGCTCTGCCAATCGATGGGTGAAATCACCTTTTTGAATATCACGATCACACTCGGTCTCACCGGCGCTGCTGCCTACTTCCCGGAAGGTTCGTAGACGTAAATCGTAAGTCAGACACTCTTGTCTGACCACTAGAGCAACTGTGTTTAATCAGAGAAAAAAGGCAGGGTTCTATATCCTTATCGAACCGCCACAGCATGCCAACGGAGCTCCCTACCATCTACGATACGTCAACTTAATCGCAGAACGCTCTAACTTACAGTCGTGCCAGTATTTCAGGTAGCGGTGGCGCACAGGGACCTGCGCCACTACCATCCTAAATTCATACAAAAAAGCGGGATCGCCGAAACGACCCCGCTCACTCCTAAACAAAACTAATCTAAACTTTCTAGTAGGTAAAGTTCATCTCGAATGTGAACATGTCCTTATCAACTGCACCTGCACCACCGACACCACCGTCTGAATCGTAGCTACCATACTTCGCTAAGAGTGACAGATACTTGTTGATTTTATACGAAGCCACGAGGTCGATTTCATCACCACCATCTTCGCCTGATGCGGCACCACTCTCAGCGTCGAACCAGTGGTAAATGGCCTTCACCGCGATACCATTCCCAACTGGGATCTTATATCCGGCATAGACATAGAAGTCTTCAAGGCCATTGGCGAATCCAGTCAGAGGAAGGAGCGCGTCAGCAAACCCATTGAACTTATGCACGGTCGCTAGCGGAGTGCGGAATCCTGCATCCATGATCTCGAAACCACCACCGATGGTGACCTCACCAATCTTAGTGGAAAGATCACCTGCCATGTATCCGGCATCATAATCGGCAACCGAACCGTTTTATCTCTGCTCAGCAATGCTTGCAGCGTATGTAAAAGGCTGATCGCTAAAAGTGAAACTACCACTTGCACGTAAGCCGAATGTCTTATTCGACTGAGCGGCAAGGTCCTCACCTTCAATGTCGTAATAAAAACCGGTCAACTTGAAACCTTTGGAGAACGCATAGCTGACATTCAAGCCGTATGCGTCGAGCTGATTATGTGTGCCATTGACCGCATGCTGCTCATCCAAATAGAAGCCCTTCACTGAAAGCTTATCGATACCAGTGTAGTCGAACGTCGCCGCATCAAAAGTCTGGATATTTTGACGCCAGCCAACATGACCGATAAATCGATGATCGTCTAAGGCATAAATCTGACGACCTACTTTGATGCTACCATAGTCGGCATCTTTATACTGAACCCAAAGTTGATTCAAATCTGTGCCATCACCGGCATCATCAAGTGGATGGATGTCTGCATGCTCACCACCCACACGAGTTAAGGTCTCACCCTCAACCATGGCAGTGAAACCACTGAAGCTAGGAGTCGTGTAGCCGTAGCGCACACGAAGCGAAGTGCCATCACGATCACTTGCAGGATTCCCGTTATCGAGATCGAATAACTCATAACGCAGGCGCGCATTAATACTAAACTTACCAGGAACGGTTTCCTCCAAGTTACCAAATGCAGAGTCCAATGAAGACTCTACAGGATCAGCCATCAGGCTCGATGTGCTCGCTGCGAGAACTGCAGCAAACGTAGATACTTTATATGCTTTTTTCATTTTATAGTTTGTTGTTAAAAATGCTCTGATCGAACAAAACCGCTTGTATCACCTTTTGTGCCAAAATTATTAATTGAAAACTTATAACCATGAGCAGAATTCATGAACGCCCTGAATATTCTTACACTGAGCACTTTTATGAGTTTTCGATTAATCAAGGCGTGCACCGCTCGCGACAAATACGTCGAGCGCGGTGCTTTCGAGGAAGTCGGTCATCTGGTCGTCTAATTCTACTAATTGATCATGCAGTGGACATGGATCACCATTGCCACACCAGCCGGGTCCGAACGGACACTGTAATCGCTCACACACAGCTCAACGGGTGATGCCATGGTGCAAGTGCTTGACGGCATCGGTGAGTTTACAG
>Ga0209555_10000232_pt1 | contig 47839 bp, 46 predicted proteins | sample SaaInl85LU_5_DNA_FD_184643 | JGI IMG/M metagenome (GOLD analysis project Ga0209555, IMG submission 184643) | Marine microbial communities from expanding oxygen minimum zones in the Saanich Inlet - ESP_85LU_5_DNA (SPAdes) (version 2) | ecosystem: Environmental > Aquatic > Marine > Intertidal...
GATTGTATTTCGCACTAGGTTTAGCCCTTACAATGTTCGTTGTGTGGAGAGCCTTAGAGTGGAAGAAATATGATGAGGTAACGAACTACGATATATCTCTAAATGTAGAAGATCAGCTTGATGAGGAGGTGCCAATGACCGAACAAATTAAGACTCCACCGCCTCCGCCACCTCCAGCAGCTCCAGAAGTTATTGAAGTGGTAGAAGATGAAGAAGAGGTAGAAGAAACGATCATTGAATCTACTGAAACTTCCCAGGAGGAAGAAGTCATCGAAATCGAGGAGGTTGAGGTCGAAGAAGTAGAAGAAGATATTTCAATTCCGTTTGCGGTTATTGAAGATGTTCCTGTTTTCCCCGGTTGTGAAGGTGCTAGCGATAAAAAGGCTTGTTTCCAAGAGCAAATGCAAAAGCACATCCGTAAGCACTTTAGATATCCTGAAATCGCTCAAGAAATGGGTGTTCAGGGTCGTGTGAATGTAATGTTTGTTATTCAAAGAGACGGTTCAATTGGAGGAATTCGAATGAGAGGGCCAGACAAAAATCTAGAGGCTGAAGCATTGCGCATTATCAATCTTCTTCCAAACATGACACCAGGTAGACAGCGTGGGCGTCCTGTGAAAGTACCATTCAGTATTCCGATTACTTTCCGTTTACAATAAAACATGAAAAGAAATTATAGAAAACCGGGCTTATTGCCCGGTTTTTTTATTTGAAAGCTATTTGTGCATCTTATCTTTGCACTCTATGATTGAAGGGGCATCAACACATCCTACTTCCTTGTTCTGGACCGATCTTAAGGCTTTAACGAAAGTTCGTTTAGCACTAAGCGTGGTGTTCTCTGCATTGGCGGGTTATCTGTTGGGTGCTGAATCGTATAAAGCTCTAGAACTTGTACTTCTTCTAGTCGGAGGGTTTTCGTTGGTTGCAGCTTCGAATGCCTATAACCAAATCATAGAAACGGATCTAGATTCAAAAATGAATCGTACTAAAGAGCGACCCTTACCTACTGGTCGTTTCTCGAAGGTTTTGGCCTTGATCATTGCTTTTTCGCTGACGATTCTAGGAGGAGGATTACTCTATTTTCTCAATTTTAAAACAGCAGTTTTTGGTTTACTCTCGGTAATTCTATACGCTTTAGTTTATACTCCTTTAAAAACTAAGACATCACTGTCTGTTTTTGTAGGTGCTTTTCCTGGAGCCATACCATTTATGTTAGGTTGGGTAGGTGCGACAGGGTCTTTCGGAATTGAAGCTGGAACCTTATTTATGATTCAATTTTTTTGGCAGTTTCCTCACTTCTGGGCACTAGCCTGGATGTTAGATGATGATTATAAAAAAGGAGGATTTAAAATGCTTCCTACAGGTGAGAGAGATCAGAGTACCGCGTTTCAAATTATTGTTTACACCTTTTGGACCATTTTGGCATCAATCACTCCAGTATTTGGATTTACCGGAAAGCTCGTGATTTCAATTCCTGCTGCAATAGCTGTGGGTATTTCGGGCTTTTATATGATGATGCCTGCACTTCAATTATTTAATTCTTTAGAGGTGTCTTTTGCTAAAAAATTAATGCTTAGGAGTGTAATATATATTTCTTTAATTCAAGTGATCTATGTAATCGATCACCTTATTAGATAGACCAAAAAATTATGTTAGAACGCACAGAACTTGAGAAGCAACAACGCGCAAAAAAAATGATGCTATGGTTCGGAATCATCTCCCTAGTTATGGGATTTGCAGGATGGACAAGCGCCTATATTGTAAGCAGTAAGCGAAAAGATTGGGTAGCTAGTATCGAATTGCCTCAGGCTTTTTGGTGGTCAACGGCGGTAATTGGTTTGAGTAGTCTGACCTACATTCTTGCCCGTCTTGCCCTAAAGGCTGATAAGTTGAACTTGTCTTCGAGATGGGCTTTCATTACCTTATTGTTAGGTGTTTCGTTCGTCTTTATTCAGTTCAATGGATTTAATCAAATGGTTGCCGCTGGATACTATTTTACGGGACCAACCAGTAGTATTAAGATGTCCTACATCTTCCTTATTGCTTTTGTTCATCTTCTGCATCTATTTGCTGGGCTGATCAGTCTAGGACTTGTTAATTACAAACTGATACGTTCAAAATATTCATCTGAAAATAGATTGGGCTTTGAACTAGGAGAAACGTTTTGGCATTTCCTTGGAGTGCTTTGGATTTATCTTGTTTTATTTATGTTTTTCATTAAGTAAATCGATTCAATTATTTTTATAAAATGTTCAAAGGTGTACCTTTGCGACAATTAATGCCAAACTAATGGATACTTCAATTTCAACAGCAAAAGATGAAAACGTTTGGGGTGGTGGTGATCAACAACCACTAAGAGCGAGTTATGGTAAATTGATGATGTGGTTCTTCATCGTCTCTGATGCCTTAACATTCTCTGGTTTCCTTGCCGCTTATGGTTTTTCTAGATTTAAATTTATCGAGACCTGGCCTATTGCAGATGAGGTTTTTACCCACGTACCATTCTTTCATGGGAACTACCCGATGTATTATGTAGCCTTCATGACTTTCATTCTGATTATGTCTTCGGTTACCATGGTACTTGCTGTTGACGCTGGTCATCACATGGATCGAAAAAAAGTAACTCTTTATATGCTTCTTACCATTATTGGTGGAGCTATATTCGTTGGTTCTCAAGCCTGGGAATGGGCTACGTTTATCAAGGGAGATTTTGGTGCTTTAGAAACTAAGGGAGGTCGTATCTTACAGTTTGTAGATATAGAAACAGGAGAGCGCGTTGCTCTTAGAGATTTTGCTATTGAAGACTCAAATAAAACCGCAGTATACCACGAATCTTCAAAGGGTATTTGGTTTTTAGAAGGAGATAAGCCTTCGACTTACAGTTTAGAAGAAGTTAAAGCAGGATTTATTGCTGATGAATCAGTAACAATAATAACAGAACAAATTATTGAAGGCGAAAAGAATGTGCTTTCGCGTGAAGATGCAGTTGCTAAGTTAGCAGATGCTGCCATTGTTGTTGAAGGAGCTAATCTAATCCGCAATGAATATGGAAGCCGATTATTTGCAGACTTCTTTTTCTTCATCACTGGGTTCCACGGTTTTCACGTTTTATCGGGTGTTGCGATTAACGTGATTATTTTCTTCAACGTTCTAATAGGAACCTATGACAGAAGAGGTCACTATGAAATGGTTGAAAAAGTTGGGTTGTATTGGCACTTTGTAGACCTTGTTTGGGTATTTGTATTTACATTCTTTTATCTGGTATAATTATGGCACACGAGCACAAACTTTCAATTTTCAGAGGTTTAGTAACCTTCAAAAATAACCAGCAAAAGATTTGGGGAGTTCTTTTATTCCTTTCGATCGTAACGGCAATTGAGGTTGGCTTAGGTATTGCTAAACCAGAGTTTCTAATGAATACCTCGTTCCTTCGCATGAAGGCTCTTAACTGGATTTTTATCATTCTAACACTAGTTAAGGCGTACTATATCGCTTGGGACTTTATGCACCTTCGTGATGAAAAGGCTTCCTTAAGAAGGGTGGTGGTTTGGACACCAGTTTTCCTTATTTCGTATTTGGTGACCTTACTTCTTTTTGAAGCGACTTATGTGTATGAAATTTTTAACACAACATTCATGACTTGGAATTTCTAAGTCGTGTATGAATAATATACTTGAGGCGATTACTGAATAGGTGATCGCCTTTTTTTATTTTTGTAACTCAGTTCATCTGTTATGAAAAAACCACTGGTTTTAGGTATTCTATTTATTTTACCCCTAGTGATTTATCTTTTCTTCGCTTCAGGAGTGAACCGTTTTGGTCGTTTACCTATTTTAACAGATAGCTTCACGACAGAAATAGTCTTATCGTCTTCTGAGAAAGAAGCAAACGATCTATTTCAAAACAAGATAACCGTACTTTCTTTTCTAGGGGAAGAGGTGGAGCTGATGAAAGGCTACTTGTTTAATTTCAATCAGAAAATTTATAAACGGTTTTTTGAGTTTAAAGACTTTCAAACGCTCCTTGTTGCCTACCCAAACCAAAAAGAAGCTATCGATCAATTACTAATAGAATTAGGACAGATTACAGATGTTAGTCGATATAAAGTCCTTTACCTTAATGAACTCGATTCTGCCAATTTATTTAAGGCTTTAAGGAGTGATGGGAATCTAAGTTCAGGTAGTTCTCCGCTAGTTTATATTGTCGATAAGAATGGTTCGTTAAGAGGAAGAATCGATGATGAGGACGAAGGGGTCTTGTACGGATATGATATCAGATCTGTAGCTGTTTTAAATAATAAAATGGAAGATGATGTCAAAGTCTTACTTGCAGAATACCGATTAGCTTTAAAAAAGAATTATGCCGACCGCAAGTAAATCAAGTAAAAAGACCACCTATTTATGGGTTTCAATTATTGTGTTCATTTTTGGTGTAGTCACGATTCCTAGTTTAGTTTCTCGTATAAAAAAGGGAGCAGTTGTTGATAATAATCGTTTAACTCTGACTACTGATGTATTATACGGTTCTAATGATGAGACGCTAACTTATTTAATGGGACCAGAAGGTGCTCGTCAAATACCTAACTTTAGTTTTACGGATCAAAACGGGAATATTTTGTCCGCTGGTGATTTAAAGGGAAAAGTGGTTGTTTTAGATTTTTTCTTTACGACCTGCCCAACAATTTGCCCGATTATGTCTAAGAACATGGCTGAGTTAGCTAATGAGTTTAAAGGAGATGAGGTTGTTTTTATATCGATTAGTATTAATCCCTTCTATGATACTCCTGAGCGCTTATTGAGTTATCAGAATAAGTATTTGGCCGATACCAATTCATGGTTCTTGTTAACAGGACAGCGCGAAGAAATCTATGCGCTTGCTGAAAAGGGATTTTTCATGGTTGCGCAAGAAAATGAGGCTGCTCCAGGCGGTTTTGAACACTCAGGATTATTTGCTCTAATTGATTCAGAAGGATATTTTCGATCTTCTAAAGATGATTTCGGAAATCCATTGATTTACTATCGCGGAACGATTACTCGAGAGATGGGGGTTGATTCAGATGGTGAAACTGAACAAATATCTCAACTAGTGGCTGATATACATAGTTTATTAAACGAAAAGAAGTAATATGAAAGAGTCTGTAGCAAAGAAGTTAATTACGATTGTTTCTGTAGCTGTTCCAGTGGTGGTTGCAATTTTATTCGGAGTTCGATTACCCAATGTCGAACCCTTCAGTTTTTTACCACCGATTTATGCTTCTATTAACGGACTAACAGCAGTTCTCCTAATTGTAGCACTTTGGGCAATAAAAGCGAAAAAAATTAAACTACATCAGAATATCATGAAGACTTGTATAGCCCTCTCGCTTTCATTTCTTTTAATGTATGTGGCCTATCATATGACCTCTGATTCTACTCCTTTTGGTGGTGAAGGAATAGTTAGAACGTTCTATTTTATCCTACTAGTTTCTCATATTCTGTTATCAATAATTATCATTCCTCTTGTACTGCATACCTATTTAAGAGCTTATTTGAAAGATTTTCAAAGGCATAAAAAGCTAGCTAGAATTACCTTTCCAATCTGGCTCTATGTAGCAGTTACCGGTGTGGTAGTATACTTAATGATTTCGCCTTATTATGCCTAGTAGAATCAAATCGATATTCTTTTTTGGATTTTTTTTGATCTTCTTTTCAGATGTGAATGCTCAATGCGCCATGTGTCGCGCAGTACTTGAATCGGGCTCTGACACTTCTGCTGCCAAGGGAATCAACAACGGTATCGTCTATCTTATGGCAATCCCTTATATACTTGTTGGAGTGGTCTTTTATGCGGTTTATAAAAAATTGAGACCCACAAAACACTCTTAAATACTGCCTTTTTTTAATGAGCGCTGTGATTTATAAATCGCAGCATATATAATTTCGTAAACGCCTGTATACGAGATAGTTTTCTATTCGTTTTAAAATCATTTACGATGAATAGTATAAAAAATCTACACCGATTAAAAAGATTACACCAGCTCATTCGATCTGAATGTACGGGTAGTCCTTATGAACTTTCTAGACGTCTTCATATAAGCGAGCGTTTGGTTTACCTTTTGGTTGAACAGCTTAGAGACTTTGATGCACTGATTAACTATGATCGTTCACGACAGACCTATTATTATCGAGAATTGTTCGATCTAGAAGTGGACATTTCTGTTCGGGTTTACAATAAAGATCAAATGATTGAAATATATCGTTGATCGATTTTACTGAAAGGATATTGCATTGTCGGCTTCTAGTTTTGAGGCAAATTAAAGGATTATGTACAACACTAAATTTAAGAAAAGTAAGCACATTCAGCCGTTAGAACCTCGATTTGAAATGGGTTGGTTCAAAAGCGGTGAAATTAGTACGAGTATTCAATCAGATGGGGATTTCACCGTCACCGGTAAGATTCGTTTTTAATATGCACGGCGCCTACCTAGCCCTCTTTCGAAGAGGGCTTTTTTATGTGACATACCTAGCTAGTTTTTTTATGATCCATGGTCAATATTTAAACTCTATTGAGTTAGAAGAGGTCGAATTATCACCCGCTAATCTTGTGTTAATGTTGAAATCAATGCAAGAATTGCCTCTTCCTGAAAGCCACACAGTATTCAATAAAGTGCAGTACCGGGAGATACTATCGGCTGGCAGTCACTCGGTTTTAACCACCGATAGAAATCTTATCTATCAACTAGATTTAAAACAACCGCTTAACTATTCGGATGCTTTTGAATCGAATTGGTGGTTATCCGAAGAAAAATGTTCTTTCTCTGGAAGATACAACGGGCCCTTTCCCGATTTATCTTTTGCCGCGCGCACTTTTCAAATGAGCTATTTCATAAAATTATTTGAGGACTACTTCGACCGTTTGATTGTCTCTAAAGAACCTGATAAACAGGGTTTGAATTATCATTTTAAAGCTGCTTCTAATATCTCGCCTATGAATATTTCTGGCTCATTATTGTTTAATCATGAAAATCAACTAATAGAAATTCAGTTGTTCCTACAATTTAAGCCTGTAAACTCAAACCTATCTATTGAGAGTTTGCATCTTGTTAATACCTATATTTTTAATGAGAAGTTAAGTCGTCAACAAGCGATGACTACCTATATTGACGGAAGTGGTAAGAGAATTACTCAGTTCCAAGATTTCAGATTTTCGGAGGTCTTGGCCGGAGCCGATCAATTTCAATTACCAATAGATAGTAAAAAGCCTTTAAAGCCTTATTGTTATGAGCCCTGAATTGGTATATGTGCTATCTCAAGATAGTTCTAGTCCTTTCTATAAATTTTATGCTAGTTTATTCAAGGCCTATCTGTCAGGTAGTATTGGGACTCACGTGGTTCAAGACCTTGACATTATTGGTCATTTATTGTTTCAAATGATGATGCATATTGATCGCATCGAAGATGATCAAGCGAAAGGTATTGATACGGTTATTGCACTTCAAACAGAAGCCGCTAAGAGACTTTCGTCTTATTTTCCTATCAAGCATTCCTTTTGGATGCAATATGATCGAATTGCAAATGAGTTTTCTAAACACAAAAGGCTCGATAGGTTATGCCATCAAGGAAGTAGTTGGGTCAATTATGAGTCTCTCGCATTATCTCGATCCATTTATGCAGAACTAGGCTTAATATCGTTCTTAGAATTAGGTCTGCTTGAAAAGCAAAGATTTGATACGCTACTTAAGAGTCACAGACAATTTATTATTGCCTTTCAGCTTTATGATGATTGTGCTGATTTCTATGAAGATCAGAGTAAGGAACAATTCAACTGGGCTATTCACAAGGCTTCTGTCAAGGGCATTCCTCTTGATCAATTCTATCAATCTACTCTTTTTAATACACTAATTGATACCGTCGTTGATCACTTAGATAGCGCTGCTGAATTGATCGAGGAATTGCCAATAAGTGAGTATAGTTTGCTTTTACAGAAGATAAGAGACTCGGTTGATTCCCTTTACCAAGTATAAATGAATTCAAAATTATTTCATTGTCCTTTACACTTTGAGCTTATATCAGGTCAAACACATTTGCTTAATGATAAGGCTCAATTAGTCAGTTACGAGTTAAGTAAAGAGTTATTCGAGTTATTAAACTACTGTCGCCTCCCTAGAACTAAAGCAGAACTAATCGACGAGTTATCTAAGAAATCTATCTCATTCGGGGAATGCCAAGAATTAATCTTGGAGTTAGATGCCCTTACAGGTAAAGAACAGGAGATTCGTTCTAAGGTGCTTCGTCGAATTAATTATGCTGGTTTACGTGGAATAGATCTAAGAATCAATTCAGATCAATTTTTGTGGCTCAGAGACTTGAAATTATTTTCAATCGAAGTTATGGTAGGTCTTAGTCTACTATCTATTCTGTCTCTATTGATTGTTGGAATAGTATTAGGAAAAAGCACCCTTGACATTCCACTGCCATTTTGGGGATTGTTTTTAGTGCTACTTAGTACTCCTATTCATGAACTAGGTCACGCTGTAGCTTATAAAAATCTAGGAGGAAGTGCTTTTAGTATTGGAGCGGGTTTCTATTTTTTTATTCCGGTTCTATTCGTGGATGTTTCATTAAGTAATTCGCTTTCTAGAGCTAGTCGATTAAAGATTGGTCTAGCAGGTGTTTACTTTGAATTGATTTGGATATTGTTTTTACTAGGTTTTGGGTTGTCTTTACAAATTGATTGGATGTATACGGTGGTCTTATTAATTGGCATACAAACTTTATGGAATATGAATCCGTTTTTTCGATCAGATGGTTATTGGATTCTATCTGACTTAACAAATACCCGATGGCTTTCACAAAGCAGTTATAAAGATTTGATTCTGTTTATGAAGGCTAAAAAGTCCTTCACTAGATTAGCACTGTACGCAATCTTAACGAGGTTGTTTGTCGCTTATTGTATTATTCATCTGATTTATCAATTCTTTTTTGCCGAAAGTCCATTTGTTGAGGTTTTGATTGATTTTGTTCGATCTCCTTCGATTGATCATTATTCAGTAACACTTATACTGCCTTTTCTACTTTTAATTTCCCTTTTTCGTTATGCTGCAAAGAGATTGCAATGAGCTCGAATATCTTACGCTTCAATTCTAAAACATAACAATGAAAAGAGTTTTATCAATACCTGAAATGAAAAAGGTGAGGGGTGGTTTCTTACCCTTCGTAGTAATCCTAGTTATCGATGCTACACTACTCGGTTTTATGAGTGGATATATTTATGAATCTTTTACTAGTGATCACCAATGATTTTCTCTGCATTAACCAAAAAATCTCTTGAAGTGGGTCTTTTTGAGATTTTCGTTCAAAGCTTTAAAAGAGGACAAGATTTTTATCATAGAAACTGTAATCATGAATAAGGAATGGCAATATGGGTTAGGTTTTGTAGCATTACTTACCCTATTTATAATTATTGGGAGATGGGTGGCTACCCATTAATCTCAGTTAAACAGCAATCTTTTTTTGATTGTGGAGTAGCTTGCTTAAAAAGTCTGTTTCTATACCATGGTCTTTTCTTCAATCTTCCAAGACGTAAAAAACGCTTACGGGGGTATAGTCTTTATGAACTTTTTAAGTTAGCTGACCAGCAAGGAATACAAGCGTTTGTTTATCGATCGGCATCATTTGATGTCGATTGTATTCCTTGTCTGGTTCAGTTAAGCCATATGGGACTTGGACACTATGTTGTAGTTTATGGTTACAGGGTGAATCAAATACAGATCATGGATCCTTCGGTGGGTCGTACTTATTGGATAACTGAAACGAAATTTCAGCGATTGTGGTCAGGACTTTTCCTGGTTTTAGCAGATAAAAACTCTCTTTAAGATCTTTTTATTCAAATTTTAACGTTGCGAGGAGAATATATGCTGTAACAAAGCAGTTTCTTTGTCGTCTAAAAGAGTATAAACGTAGCTACTCGTATCGATGATAGAAATTAAAGACTTGCATAAGTCATATCAAATGGGCAGTAATTCACTGCATGTTTTAAAAGGAATCAACTTTTCTGTGGAACAAGGTGAATTGGTGGCAATTATGGGTTCTTCGGGTTCTGGTAAATCGACTTTGTTGAACATATTAGGAATGTTAGATGAAGCTAATTCAGGTTCTTATACGTTAGACTCTGTGCCTATTATAGATCTAAATGAAACAAAGGCTGCCGAATATCGAAATAAATTTCTTGGGTTCATTTTTCAGTCATTCAACCTGATTAATTATAAATCAGCCGTTGAGAATGTTGCCCTTCCCCTATATTATCAGGGTAAATCTAGAAAGGAACGCAATGCAACAGCCCTTGAATATCTTGATCGAGTTGGTCTAAAACCTTGGGCAGACCATTTGCCAAGTGAATTGTCAGGAGGTCAAAAGCAGCGAGTAGCTATTGCTCGTGCTATGGCTGCAGATCCTAAAGTTCTTTTAGCTGATGAGCCTACTGGAGCTTTAGATAGTAAAACCTCATACGAGGTAATGGATCTTATTCAGAAAATTAATGATGAAGGTAATACCATACTTGTAGTAACTCATGAGGAGGATATCGCCCACATGTGCAAGCGAATCGTCTACTTGAAAGATGGTGTGATTGTTGAGGATAAAAAAGTAGACCAAGTACGCGCCTCTCAATATGTTTAGTAGAGATACCTGGAAAGAGATTTTCGATACCATTCGAAAGAATAAGCTTAGAACCTTTTTGACGGGGTTTACAATGGCCTTAGGGATTTTTATTGTAGTCATCCTGGTGGGGTTTACTAATGGTCTGCAGAATACTTTTGAAAAATTCTTCGGTGATGACGCTACGAACACCCTGTTCGTATTTCCAGGAAGAACATCTATGCCCTACAAGGGATACACTTCGAATCGAAGAATTCAATTTGATAATTCAGACTTAAAAGATATCGAGGAAAATTTTGCAATGTTTCTCGATTACATTACTCCCCGCATTACTCGTTCTAGTCTTGTGAGATATAAGGGAGAATCGAATAACTATACGAATAGAGCAGTAGCTCCAGCCCATCAATTCAGCGAGAAGACGATTATCATGAAAGGTCGTTTTTTAAATGAAAATGATCTAAATATCAGAGCGAAGTATGCAGTGATTGGGCGTTTAGTTGCCAAGGATTTATTTAAAGACGAAGATCCTATCGGGAAATACATCACTTTGGGCGATAGTGCATTTAAAGTTATCGGTGTGTTCCAAGATGATGGAGGTGATAATGAAGAGCGCTTTATTTATATCCCTTATACTACCCGACAACTGATTGAAAAAGGTAACGATAAGATTGAGCAAATCATTCTTGGGTTTAACCCTAGTATAGGTTATGCTGGCGCCATGGCCCTTGAGAAAAATGTTACCAAACTTCTCAAGGAGAAGAAATTTATCGCAAGGGAAGATCGCAGCGGAATATTCATTCGAAATATTGCAGATGAACTCAAACAGAATCAACAGTTTGCTCAAGTTTTAGGCTTTATTGCACTGTTTTTTGCTATTGGTACTATTGTAGCAGGTATCATTGGTGTAAGTAATATTATGATTTTTGTGGTTAAGGAGCGCACCAAAGAAATTGGAATTCGAAAAGCTTTAGGAGCAACACCTAGAGTCGTGATAAGTACAATTTTATTGGAGGCTACCACCATAACTATTTTATCTGGTTTCTCTGGGATGCTGGCTGGTGTTGCTATTCTTCAGAATCTGGGGGGCAAGCTTGAAGATTATTTTATCACTAATCCTTATATCGATTTGGGTTTCGCCATTGGAGCCACTGTAATCTTAATCATTTTCGGAAGCATCGCCGGGTATATTCCCGCGAAGCGTGCTGCTCGAATTAAACCCATTGTAGCACTAAGAGACGAATAATATGCGATTTTTATTTAAAAGCGATACATGGCAAGAAATATTTAGTTCGATTAGTAAGAATCGAGTACGAACTCTCTTAACGGTTATTGGCGTGCTTTGGGGAATCTTTGTCTATATCGCAATGTCTGGTGCTGCCAAAGGTTTAGATAATGGTTTTGAAAGACAATTTGAGACAGTTGCAATGAATTCGCTGTTTGCTTGGTCGCAGTCTACGAGTAAACCTTATAAAGGTTTTCGTACAGGTCGAAGAATTCAGCTTCGATTGGGGGATATTGATGTTCTAAAGAAAAGAATTCCAGAAATTCAGTATATCGCTCCACGAAATGCTACCGGAGTTTTCGGTGGGAGCCCTGCTTTGACGGTTAGAGGTCAGAAATCGGGAAATTATAATGTTTATGGAGACTTCCCGGTATATACCAAGATTGCAACAAAGAAAATCTACGATGGCGGAAGGTTCATTAACGAAATGGATATTGAAGACTCTCGCAGAGTCTGTGTCATTGGAGAAAGAACTAAAACCGAACTTTACGAAGATGAAGAGGAGGCTATAGGATCCTTTATTCGAATTAACGACATCTATTTTAGAGTGGTCGGAGTGCACAAGTTTGTTCCTGGTGGAGGTTTTGAATCAGATAGTGATATTTTTATCCCTTTTACCACCTTCAATAAACTATACAATAAAGGGGATGACGTAGACTTTATGAGTATTGCAGCCTTTGATGATGCAGATATCGTGAAAGTCGAAGAGGACGTTAAGACTGTATTAAAGTCGATTCACAATGTTGACCCAACAGATGATCGCGCTTTTGGTTCATTTAATCTTGGTGAGATTTTTGGTCAAATTCGTGGATTTGCGAACGGACTAACCTTTTTATCTCTAATTATTGGAGCCGCAACCATACTTGCTGGTGTTATTGGAATCGGCAATATCCTGCTGATATCGGTTAAAGAGCGAACTAAAGAACTTGGAGTCAGAAGAGCACTTGGAGCCACTCCGGCTGAGGTGAGAAATTTGATTTTATTAGAGTCTGTTTTCTTGACCCTTGTATCAGGTTTACTAGGTATCATTTTAGGTGCTGCAACTCTGAACTTAGTCAATAATCTGACTGAAGGGAGTGATTTTCCTTACACGAATCCGACAGTTCCAATACCCTATGTGATTGGAGCATTAGCTTTAATGGTCATTCTTGGTACACTTATTGGACTAATACCTGCGCAGAGAGCGGTAAGTATAAAACCAATTGACGCCCTAAGAGAAGAATAATTTAATCAACACTATTACTATATAATTAAATACCTATCATGAAAAACGCAGTTAAATGGAGTGTAATCGCTGTACTTACCCTAGGAGGTCTATGGGCAGCAGCATTCTTTGTAAAATCTAATAGCAAGGGTGCAATTACCTATGAGTCTTTTCAGCCTTTCTACGGTGATATCGAACAAAAGACCGTAGCGACAGGTACCGTGGTTCCAGAGGATGAAGTTGAAATCAAACCTCAAATTCAAGGAATTATCGATGAACTCGTTAAAAATGAAGGAGATTTTGTTCAGGTGGGTGATTTAATTGCTGTGATCAAGGTTGTTCCTAATGAGCAATCTCTTTTTGCTGCTCAAGGACGTGTAAAAAACGCTGAATTGCGATTGAATAATACAAAGCTTGAGTTTGAAAGAAATAAAGCTCTTTTTGAACGAGGTGTTATTTCGAATCAAGATTACAACAATCTGAAGTTAGCTTTCGATCAAGCAAATCAAGACTTAAAAAATGCAGAGGCCGATTATCAGATCATAAAGGAAGGTTCTGTTGGAGGTTCGTCTTCTGCTAATACAAATATTAGAGCGACTACTACCGGTACTATTCTTGAAATTCCAGTCGAAAAGGGTGATCAGGTTATTCAATCAAACTCATTTAATGCTGGTACTACAATTGCCACTGTTGCTGACTTAACCAAAATGGTTTTTGAAGGTAAAGTTGATGAAGGTGAGGTTGGAAAACTTAAAGTCGGAATGCCCTTAAAGGTTAGTCTAGGAGCTATCGTGGATAAAGAATTTGATGCTAAACTTCGCTTTATTGCTCCTAAAGGTCAAGAAGAGTCTGGTGCAGTTAAATTTAAGATTGAGGGGGATGTGGTTATTGAGGATGATTTTACCGTTAGAGCAGGTTATAGTGCTAACGCTTCTTTGATTTTAGAACGAAAGGAGAATATATTGGTTTTACCTGAAGCACTTTTACAATTTGACAAGTCAACTGATTTACCTTACGTTGAGGTAGAAGTTGGGGAGCAAAAATTTGAAAGAAGAGATATTACTATTGGGATCTCTGATGGAATCAACGTAGAGATTCTTGATGGGTTAACTGCAGAGGATAAGGTAAAGCAGTGGAACAAGACTGAACCAATAAAGATTGAGAAGGAAGATGCTCCAGAACGTGGAGTGTAACTAGTACTTCTTAACTTTAAACTACAACCTATGAAATCATATTTATTACTTTTATTAACGGTATTTAGTTTTGGCGTATCTGCTCAGGTAAAGAAAATGTCTCTAGCTGAATGTGTTGAATATGCCTTAGAAAACAATATTACAGTAGCTCAGTTCGAATTAGATCTAGAGTCAGCCGAACTAGGAAATTTAGATGCTCTGGGGCAATTTTTACCAAGATTTAATGGGTCTTTATCTGTGAACGAGAGTAAAGGTTTAATCCTTGACCCTCAAACCCAAACGAATGTGGCTGGTAATATTTTGTCTGGAAGTATTAGCCTTTCAGCTGGGTACACCATTTTTGATGGTCTTCGTAATATCAAAAGAGCCCAAAGAGCTCAAATTAATACGATAGCCAATCAATATCGATTAGCTAATCTTCAAGATGATATTCGGTTAAGAGTGGCTAATGCCTATTTAAGTGTTATATCATCGAAGGAGTCACTTCGTGTAGCTGAAGCTCAATATGCGGTGACTGAGCAAGACTTAAAACGTATAGAAGAGTTAGTAGATTTAGGAGTAGTACCTCAGGGTGACCTTTTAGAGATTGAGGCTACTGCCGCGAATCAGGAGCAAGCAATTGTAAATGCTGAGGCTCGTGTTATTCTTTCGAGAATTACGCTAGCACAGTTACTCCAAATTACCGACTATGAAAACTTTGATATCGCAGATGAGTCCTTTGAAGTTCCAAGTTCAGATATTCTAGATAAGACACCACGTCAAATTTTCAATAAGGCATTGAGTTTTAGAAATGACATTAAATTGTCAGAGGCGAATGTTTCATTATCTGAACAGGACTTGGCAATTGCAAAAGGTGCCGCACTACCGACCCTTAACGCCTTCTTAAACTATAATACCTTTGCCAGTGATCGTTTCACGATTCAGGCTAATCCGAATCAAGACCCTAACGACCCTTCGGATGATTTCAATTTAGTAAGGCCCGATTTTGTTGCTCAGTTAGAAGCGAATGATGGAATCTCTTTCGGGATGTCAATGAATATTCCAATTTTCAATGGATTCTCAACAAATAACAGCATTAAGCGTGCCGAAATAGGGGTTAGAAGGTCAAAGCTACAATTTGAGCAGGCAAAACTAGATCTCGAAAATTCGGTTAACCAAGCTTATAATGATGTGAAGACTTTCGCCAAGGCTTATGAAGCGGCGCAAAAAACGTTAGAGGCTAGAAAATTAGCTTACCAATATGCAAAGGAGCGTTTTGATGTGGGTCTTATGAATTCATTCAACTTTAGTCAAGCTCAGGCTCGTCTAGATAATGCCGAGGCTAGTGTGATACGAACAAAGTATGACTATATCTTTCGTTTAAAGATTTTAGAATTCTATTTCGGTATTCCGATTACTGTACTTCAATAAGAGCAAGCCCATTATATTTGCCATATGGCTTGTATTATTGTATTTGATACTTCAACTAAAGCATGCTCGGTTTCTCTTTACAGAGACTCCGAGCTTTTAGCTTCATGGCATCAGGTCGCTGAAACTTATACTCATGCTGAGGAACTTCATGTTAGAATTTCAGAGGTCATGCAAAAGGCTCAGGTTGAATTCACCGCACTCGATGCCGTTGCAGTCGGTAAAGGGCCTGGTTCTTATACTGGATTAAGAATTGGAGTTTCTTCTGCCAAAGGTTTAGCTTATGGTCTTGATATCCCTCTTATTTCAATTGAGAGTTTGGATTTAATCGCTGCTAATCTAGATGTCCCAGATCAAACGATTGTTATCCCCATGATTGATGCTAGACGTTTAGAAGCTTTTGTTAAGGTTTTTATTCGCAAGAATAAAACATGGTCTGAGCTAGAGCCTACTACAAATATTATTCTAGACAGCGAAGCTTTTAAAGATCTTCTAGAAAGATATATTGACCATTCGATTCATTTTGTTGGTGATGCAGCGTCTAAAACAAACAATTTTTTGAACTCGCATAAGAGTATCAATCAGTTTTCTTTTTTCTCAGATAATTATCCAGATACCCGGTCGATTGGGAATTTGCTTGAAGACATTTTCGAACAAAAAAGGTTCGAAAATGTAATCACCTTCGAACCTTTTTATCTGAAAGATTTTATGCTTACTCCGAAACGAGGATAATTATTTTTGTGCTACCATCACTCGGTGTGGGAATGGAATTTCGATTCCTTCTCGATCAAAACTAGCCTTAATGTTTTCAATCATTTTGAATTTGGTTGGCCAAAAAGTTTCTGTTGTTGTCCAGTAACGAACCGAAAGATTAACTGAACTATCTGCAAGCTCAGAAACAACAACCATTGCTTCTTTACCCTCTTCGGTCATGATATTTTCATCCGCTGCGCAAAGTTCGAGGATCAGATCTTTTGCTTTCTGGATGCTGCTGCTGTAGCTGATTCCGATCACTAAATTTTCTCTACGAACCCCTTCAGAGCTGTAGTTAGTGATTTTGTCGTTAGATAAGTTACCGTTAGGGATAATTACCTCTTGGTTTCCGAAGGTTACCAGTTTAGTGTTAAAAACTGTAATCTGTTTAACGGTACCCTCACTGCCTTGGGCTGAAATAAAATCTCCCACTTTAAAGGGCTTGAATATTAGAATAAGGATTCCACCGGCAAAATTTGAAAGTGATCCTTGAAGAGCTAATCCCAATGCAAGACCGGCTGCACCGAGCATTGCGATTAAAGAAGAGGTTTCTACTCCAACTTGAGTAATAACCATCACAAAAAGAAGGACTTTTAAACCGTTATTAATGAAGTCCTCTAGAAAAGTCTCAAGGGTGCGATCGTAATCTTTTTTTTCAAAGAATTTAGCTACACCGATATTGATAAGTTTGATCACCCACCATCCGACAAAAGCTAGAATTAGGGCAGAAACTAAATTTGGGAAAATATCCCACAACAAATTGATAAGCTCTTTTAGGTGCTCTTCGTAATTTTTAATTGTTTGTTCAATCATAGTTGTGCATTTATTGGGTTGTAGTTGTTAGGGGCTGTTATAGGTAATGAACAGCTCCCTTCTACACATACAAAGATAGATGTTTGTTTTTCTGAAAATCGATCTTTGAAGAGACCGAGACTCGAGTATTTTTCACTTGCTGCAATGATTCGATTAGAAATCCATGTGGAATCTAGCTGTTCTGACCATTCAAAAGCCTTTTCGCCGGTTATCACGGTTACTTCAAAAGGGTTTTCTAGTAATAAGGATAATTGAAGCCAATTCGAATGATTTTTAGGATATTGATTTACTCGATCCATCATTTGCGATAGCATCGCATGGGCTCTATTTTTTAGATCCTCACCAAATCCTAGTTGATAGAGTTTGAAGAAATTAACAGCCATCACAGAGTTAGATGCGCTAATAACATTATCCTCAGTTTCTATGCTTCGTCGTATGAGTTCTCTCTTGTTCGCTGAGGTAAAGTAAAACAAGGCCTCTTCAGAACTGAAATTTTCAATCACATAGGATTTTAATTGTATGGCTGCGGTTAAGTAATTCTCATTGAAGCATAATTCATACCCTTCAATTAATGCCGCTATGGCAAACGCGTAATCTTCAAGTACTCCGTCAAGAGAAGCCCTTTTATCTGTATGGTTTCTGAGAAGACTACCGTCCTCACTAATGCGGTCTAAAACAAAATTTATAGCTTTAATCGCGGCCCTTTTAACTGCTTGATTATCTCGCAATGCAAATCGCCAGGCTCTGCTTAGACCTATGGCGACCATAGCTGTATTACTCATTAGTATTTTGTGATCTCGAAGAGGGGGGATTCTACTTTTGCGTACCTCTTTCAATCGTTGAATGGCTTGCTCTAAGCGTTCTGAAGCCTCTCGTTCATCCATGCTTAATTTAGAAGCAATATCTGAATTGGTAAGTGTTCGAATGGGAATATAGTTGCCCTTTTCCCAATGACCAAAGTCGTTAACATTAAATGCTAACGAAAATATTTCGAAATCATCCTTTAGCTGTCTTTGTAATTCATCCTTAGTGAAAACGTAATAGGCTCCTTCTTCAAGAATCCCTTCTGTATTTAGAGAGTCAGCGTCGTAAGCAGTGAAACATCCGCCTGATTCTGGATCAATAAAATGAGATAGGGTAAATGAGGCTGTTTTAGCGACGATATCTTTGAAGAAAGGCTCATTGAAGTATTGATAGGCTTCAGCGTAAAGGCCTAATAGTTGGGCATTGTCATAAGCCATTTTTTCGAAGTGGGGAATGTGCCATCGATCATCTACGCTGTATCTTGAGAATCCACCTTCGATTTGATCAAAAATACCTCCGTAGCCCATTCTAAATAGACTTGTTTTTAGAAGTTCGTATATCTCTGCGCTTGGCTTAAGACTCTCATAATGCAACAGATATTCTAGGGTGTTGGGCATCATGAATTTTGGAGCCCCTTTGAATCCACCATATGTAGGATCCAAGGCTTCTTTATAGGTTGCGGTTGCCAACGAATGATCAATAACCTTTGTGCTGTTTGGCTCAGAAACGATCTCGGTCATTCCTTTTAAACCTCGAGCTAATGAAGCAGCGTATTCTAACACTCGTTCGACATCATCGTTATAAATAGAAACTAACTGATGGAGCGAGGCTATAAATCGATCCTTAGGCAAGTAGGTTGCCCCCCAGAAGGGTCTTCCATCGGGAAGACAGATGACATTGAGCGGCCATCCTCCTGATCCTGTCATGAGCTGAAGCGCATCCATGTATATTTGATCGACGTCAGGTCGTTCTTCGCGATCGACTTTAATCGAGATGAATTGACCCTTTAAGAACTCCGCAATTTCTTGGTCTTCGAAACATTCTGACTCCATGACATGGCACCAGTGGCAGGCAGAGTAACCAATGCTTATAAATAAGAGCTTACGTTCTTTTTTGGCTTTGTCTAGAATTTCTTTACTAAAAGGCTTCCAGTCTACTGGGTTGTACGCATGTTGTAGGAGATACGGTGAGCTCTCATACTGAAGGTCATTGGCTTTATTTGATGCATTAGCCATTTATTGCGATTACTTGCCCTACCTGATCTCCGAGCATATTTTGAAGCATAGTTTCAATACCATTCTTTAAGGTAAATGTAGAGGAGGGACATCCGCTGCACGCTCCCTGCAACACTACGTGAACGGCTTTCGTTTCTGTATCAAATTTTTCGAATGCGATATTTCCTCCATCAGCAGCCACAGCAGGCTTAACATATTCTTCAAGGATTGATACGATTTTGGCTTCGATACTACCTTCCTCAAAGCTAACTGAAGGGACAGTTGTGGGGGCTTCTTGGGCTGAGGAGTCTTTGTTTTCTTTCGTACTTGCTACTTTTTGAGTGATGACTGCCTCCTTGTCGCTTGCCATAAAATCTCTAATCAGTTCCCTAAGTTCTATGGTGATTTCATCCCAGTTTCCAATATCGTATTTGGTTATTGAAATGTAGTTTTCATCCATAAAAACTTGCTTTACATAAGGCTTTTGAAATAGAGCCGTAGCGAGTGGAGCATCCTTAGCTTCATCGATATTCTTGAATTCGTATAGTGCTGGTACAATAGGTTTGTTGGCCACAAACTTCATTACTCCAGGGTTAGGAGTAGCTTCGGCATAAACGGTAATCGCTTGAGGGCCTCCAGTGGTTGCTTCGTGTACTATAGGCTCACCCTCATTGAGGTAATCTACCAGTCGCTGAGCGACAGCGTCCTTAACATCATCCCACTCTACAATATCATAGCGCTGAATAGCTACAAAATTACTCGCAATATAAACCGTCTTTACAAAGGGTAATTGGAACAATTCATAGGCTAATGGTGCATTTTTTGTATCGTCTATAGATCCAAATTCATACGTCCCCTTAACCAAAAAGTGATTGGCTTGAAACTTTAGAATCGAAGGGTGTTTCGTAGCTATTGTGGTGATATTGTATTCCATTTTCAAAACTTTTTACAAAAGTACGAAGTGCTGAATTGTTAACCTTGCCGTATTTTCGCTAAAATTTTTGATATGAAAGCAGCAGTTTTTCCGGGTCAAGGGGCTCAGTTTGTAGGAATGGGTAAAGAGTTATATGAACAATCTGCCCTAGCTAAATCCTATTTTGAAGAAGCAAATGAAATTCTTGGTTTCCGAATAACTGATGTGATGTTTGAAGGTGATGCAGAGGCATTAAAGCAAACTGAAGTAACTCAACCAGCTATTTTTATTCACTCCGTGATTGAAGCCCTACTGAATGGAGATTCTTTTAATCCTAGCATGGTTGCGGGTCACTCATTAGGAGAGTTTTCTGCTCTAGTTGCAGCTGGGGTTTTAACTTTCAAGGACGGATTGAAATTGGTAGCTCAAAGAGCTCAGGCTATGCAAGAAGCTTGTGGTTTACAAAGAGGAACCATGGCTGCTGTTTTAGGACTTGAAGATGCTGTGGTTGAGAAAGTTTGTGATTCGATTGATGGTGTAGTAGTTGCTGCGAATTATAATTGTCCCGGTCAATTAGTAATCTCAGGGACTTATGAGGCAGTTGAAATCGCCTGTGAAAAGATGAAGGAAGCGGGAGCCAAGCGAGCACTTATTTTACCCGTAGGAGGCGCTTTCCACTCACCACTAATGGCACCGGCAAAGGAAGCGTTGGCATCCGCTATTGAGGCTACAACTTTTTCAAGCCCAAAGTGTCCTATCTATCAAAATGTAAGTGCTACAGCCGTGTCCGACAGCGAGCTTATAAAAGACCAATTGATTGCTCAATTGACGGCTCCTGTAAAATGGACGCAGAGTGTTCAGAAAATGATCGAGGGGGGTGCTACTTCTTTTACTGAATATGGCCCAGGTAAGGTGCTTCAAGGACTCATTAAGAAAATCGATCGTTCTGCAGAGGTTGCTAGTGCCTCAGAATAAGCTAATCAGATAGTACATAGAGAATCCTCCAAGAAAAATAATACCGAAATAGCTAAGCACTTTCATACTCATTGAAGGCTTGGCCTGAAAGTCATCTGCAAAAACAAGACGGTGGTTCATGTATCCTAGTATCGGAGCAAAGACAAACGATGCAAAGGTCGCTATACTCACCAATTTTCCCATAGAGCTTGTGAACCCAATAATCACTGAAAGGTTTGATAGTGATAAGCCGATTACCGCTACGTTGAAATAGTTTTTCTTGGTCCAATTTAATCGTTGGCTCATATCTACTAAAACTCTGGCTAAAGCATCGTGTGCACTTAGACAGGTACTGAACATCGCTGCTAGTGCTGAAATAGAAATTAAAACGCGGGCCCAATTTCCTAATTGCGCGGTAAAGATTTCGGTGAGTTCTTTTGCAAATACTACTCCGCTTGCACTTAACGCAGTCCCTGTTCCGTAGAGTGTCATAAAACCTAGAAAGAAGAAAAATATAGCGAGCAATGCCGTTATGAAATAACCCAAATTAAACTCTCGAAGGGTCTCCTTTAAGCTTGGCGCTTCGGTATGCTTCTTCAACTTTTCAAGATTCCAAAGACTCACCCAACCTGAAGCTTCGACTGCTGTAGGCATCCATCCGATCAAACTAATTAGAAATAACAGTCCTGTTTGATCAAAGATGTCGGGAGCAATGAAATTTTCTGTTGTCGCTACTTTTCCTTTTCCAAGGGCTAAGAATACGGTAGCTAAAAGGGCAATAAAGAGTATTATTACCAGATACTTCAAAGATTTTTCGAGGTAAGCATATTTTCCTATGATAATTAGAAGGCTGATTAGGAGGAATAGAATCACAGACATCGATTGCATACTTAGCCCGCTTCCTTGTCCGATCATATTTAATGTCATCCCTGCAGTTACCGAATAAAGTGCCGCCAAGATGGTAAAAGCACTCACTAGGTTTACACCAGCATAGATCCATAAATAAAATTTAGAGGTCTTTGCATATCCTTCAGTTAGGGAATGCTCTTTAACCCTTGTATATCTTACTCCAAATTCGAAAAAAGGGTATTTCAAAAGGTTTGCAAGTAAAATAGGGATAACCATAAACATTCCATAAACAGCCCCAGCCTTTGTGGATAATACGAGATGCGAGGTGCCAATTGCCATACTAGCAAAAAGCAGCCCGGGTCCTAGACGGTTGAAAAATCGTTTAATATCCATATCGAAAAGTGGTTAAATCTATTGAAAAATAGGGTTACTTCGTAGAGAAGTTTCATTACGAAAGTTTAGAAGTATGAAAAAACTCTGGGTGGTTATGTTTTTTGTGGGGATTTTAGATTTGCTCTTCTTAGGGTATGTCTTAGGCCCTAAAGTCGAAAGACCTTCTTTCGATAAGATCTTACCAGTAATCGATATACCACTTGAAGAACTTGATGCATATATCGCAGAGAGAGAAGCTAATTTACCAGTAAGAGAAGGAAATGAGTCTAGAATTATTTGGGCAGATTCTTCAAAAACAAAGACGCCAATTAGTGTCGTTTATTTACATGGTTGGTCAGCATCTGCCGTCGAAGGTGACCCAGTTCATCGCCAAATCGCTCAGGATTTAGGGGCAAATTTATATTTACCAAGACTCGCCGAACACGGTCTTTCTAAAGAAGAGGCGCTTCTAGACATCACTGCTGATGATTTGGTCGACTCGGCAAAAGAAGCGCTCAGTATCACTCAGCTTATTGGAGATCGTGTGGTTATTGTGGCCACCTCTAATGGGGGTGCTCTAGCGCTTTACTTAGCAGAATCAATTTCTGATTTGGCAGCGCTTATACTCTACTCTCCAAATATTGAGATTTATGATCCGACTGCGAAGCTTTTAGATGATCCATGGGGTCTTGAAATTGCTAAAAAGGTGAAAGGGAGTAACTATCACATAGCGAACATGCCTGATAGTCGAAAGCCTTATTGGTACCACAAATATCGATTAGAGAGTTTACCTCAATTGCAAGCCTTTATTTCACGAGCCATGACACCCACGAACTTTAAGTCTGTAGATGAGCCTGTGTTTTTAGGCTACTACTATAAAAATGAAGAGGAGCAAGACAAGGTAGTTTCTGTACCAGCAATGCTTCAAATGTATGAGCAATTGGGTACCCCATCGAGCCAAAAGCGAAAGCAAGCTTTTCCAGAAGCTGGAGATCACATTCTAGCCAGTCCATTGGCTTCAAAGGATGTTGAGGGGGTGTATAGAGCTACTTATAGTTTTTTGAAAGAAGTCGTTGGTCTCGACGTAAAAGCTCAATAGTAAATCTTTTTTTATTTCTAATTGAAATAAGAAGCCTCATTTTAGGTCAATTTTGTTAGCCTTATCTGGGTTTTTTGTCAAAGTTGGCTATATTTTAGTACCCTTGCATCAATCAAAAATCACGAAATGGCCAGAAGACCTCAAATTGAGCGCTTTAATGAAGTAGTTAAGTCTAAGTTTCAGATATATAATAGTCTGTTTTTAACGCTTCCTTTTCCGAGTATTAAAAACACCGCTCTTTTACTTCCACTTTTTGCAGAAACTTGTAAAGAAGGTTTTGCAACTGGGTTAAGCCCTAATCAAATTGTAACGAACTTTTTTGATACCTATTTGAAAGACATGGGAGAAAATGATCGCAACGATTTACTATTCTCCTTTATTAAATATATCGAAAGACAGGTTGTGCTTTTTGACGCTATTGAGGATGCTGGCTTCTCATACGTTAACAATATGCACGGTAGAGGTACCCTTCGCTATATTAAAGAAGAGGCTCAGAACAATAACAAATACGAAGATCTTCTCGAGTATTTAGAGCGATTTGCCGTACGTGTTGTACTTACTGCTCATCCTACCCAGTTCTATCCGAATAGTGTATTAGGTATTATTCGTTCACTTTCTGCAGCCGTGAAGCGCAATGATATTGATGATATCAAGCAATTACTCGATCAGTTAGGTCTTACTCCATTCTATAATAAGGCTAAACCTTCACCACTTGATGAAGCGAATGGACTGATCTGGTATCTAGAGAATGTTTTTTATCATTCTGCCGGATCCATCGTTAATTACCTCAGAAAGAATTTCTTTGACAACAAGGTAATCGAGCATCGATTGTTTGATTTTGGTTTCTGGCCTGGAGGGGATCGTGATGGTAACCCGTTTGTGACCTCGGAGATTACTATGAAGACTGCTCAAACGCTTAGACACCATATTCAGCGTAATTATTACAGAGAGATTCGCGATTTAAAAACGCGATTGACTTTCAAGGGTATTCTAGAACGAGTAGAAGAGCTCGAGATGAGAATGTATCATACCCTCTTTTTTCAAGAGCTTCCATCGTTATCCCTAAAAGAATTAGAGGCTGAATTACAATCTATACATTCAGAAATTAAAGAGAAACACAGTGGTTTATATGAAGATCTTGTTCTAGATCTCATTCAAAAAGTGAAGCTTTTTGGATATCATTTCGCTAGCCTTGATCTGCGTCAAGATTCTAGAATTCATGAGGCAGTGTTTGCGGAGATTATCAATCACCCAATGGCAACCGCTCACATTGAAAACCTACCTTCTAAACCCTATGCTGAACTGAGTTTAGAAGAGAAATACGAAGTACTCATCGGTTTAAAAGGATCGGTGTCATCAAGCTGGTTTGACGCAGATTCGATTACTGCTCAAACGATAGATTCCATCTATGTAATGAAGCAAATTCAGGCTGAAAACGGAGAGCTTGGGGCCAATCGCTATATCATCAGTAACTGCCAATCACTAGAGCATTTACTGCAACTTTATGCGCTTGTTCGTATGTGTGATTGGGAGCATCCGACGGTAGATTTCATTCCTCTTTTCGAAACTATCGACGATTTAAATGCGGCTCCTATAATTATGAGTGAATTCTATTCAATTATTCAATATGCAGACCATTTAGAAACTAGAAGCAATAAACAGACTATCATGTTAGGTTTTTCTGACGGAACCAAAGATGGCGGATACCTTATGGCTAATTGGGGAATCTATAAGGCTAAGGAGGCACTCAGTAAGGTTTCTACAGAGAACGGCATATCGGTTGCCTTCTTTGATGGTAGAGGAGGCCCTCCTGCTCGAGGAGGGGGTCGCACTCATGAATTCTATGCTTCGATGAGTGAGGATATTCAGGCTTATGATATTCAACTAACCGTTCAAGGACAAACGATTAGTTCTAATTTCGGAACTTTAGAGTCTTCCCAATACAACCTCGAGCAATTACTTAGTTCAGGAATTAAAAACCAATTGACTAATAAAGGCCAGAACAATTTAAGTGACTCAGATCGCGCCACTATCGAAGAATTAGCTGAATTAAGCTACCAGGCTTACCAAGCCTTCAAAGCGCACGATAAGTTCTTGCCGTATCTACAAGAAATGACTACGCTGCCTTACTACGCTAAAACGAATATTGGTAGTCGTCCTGCGAAGCGAGGGGGTAAAAAGGAATTAGCTTTTGAAGATCTTCGTGCCATTCCCTTTGTAGGTAGCTGGAGCCAGTTGAAACAAAACGTACCTGGATTCTTTGGAGTAGGGACGGCACTTCAAGCATTTAAGGATAGCGGTAGATTCGATCATGTGCAATCTTTATACAAGAGCAATGCCTATTTCAGAACCTTGATTGCAAATTCTATGATGAGTCTTACTAAGTCGTTCTTCGATCTTACTTCCTATATGGCTGAAGACCCAGTCTACGGAGATTTTTGGAAACTTATTCACCAGGAGTATCTGAAGTCTAAGGAATTACTTCTTGAACTCACAGGTTTTGAGCAGCTAATGCAAAATGAAAAGGCAGGTAAGGCTTCGATTGAAATCAGAGAAGGTATTGTTCAGCCGCTACTTACGATACAACAGTATGCACTGAATAGAGTTAGTAAAACCTCAAACAGCGAAGAAAAGCAGCTTTTTGAGAAGATGGTTACTCGTTCAATGTTTGGTAATATTAACGCTAGTCGTAACTCGGCATAAGATCTACACCAGCCTGGGATTTTGTGATATTTTCAACTTCTTTTTAGAAAGAGTTGCGTATTTCAGATGCCCAACCCATATTTGCAGCGTTCATTCACATGATGTAATTGTTATCAAGAAAGGTGAAGGGAATAGACCCTATGAAGCCTTAGCAACCCTCGATCTTCGAGAAGGTGCTAAATTCTACCCCAATTGGGAGAGATAACGATGCTAAGCCACCTTGGCTACCCATCTTTTCTTTTTAGCAGTTGCCTCATTATTATTTAACCTAAAAAAAATTACATCGTAATGAGTGCACAACACCAATTTGCCACCAGTGCTTTAACTGCAGGGCACAATCTCGATCAGCATGGTAAAACAGTAGCCGTGCCTATTTATCAAACCACGGCTTATCGATTTGATTCATCAGATCATGCAGCCGCATTATTCAATCTTAGTGAAGCAGGAAACATCTATACCCGCCTTACGAATCCCACGAATGCTATTCTTGAGGATCGCCTTGCCACTCTTGAAGGAGGAATTGGAGCAGTAGTTACTGCTTCGGGAACCTCTGCCGTTGCAACTACTCTTCAGGTGCTATTGAAGCAGGGAGACCACATTGTAGCGTCAAACAGTGTCTATGGGGGTACCTATAATTTACTTGCAGTTACATTGCCAAGAATGGGAATTACTACGACTTTTGTTGACCCATCAGAGATTCAAAATTTTGAGGACGCGGTAACGGAGAATACGCGTGCAGTTTTTCTCGAATCGATTGGGAATCCAAAGTTAGATATCCTAGATATAGAGGCAATCTCATCGGTGGCCAAAAAGCACCAAATTCCTCTAATTGTAGATAATACTGTTCCTACTCCGGCTTTATTAAATCCGATCAAATACGGGGCGAATATTGTTATTCATTCGCTGACTAAGTATATTAATGGGAATGGTACTGCATTAGGAGGGGTGATCATTGACGCGGGAACATTTGACTGGTCTAGTGGAAAATTTGATGAGTTTACTACCCCTTCACCCGGGTACCATGGTTTGGTTTATCACGAAGCTTTAGGAGCGGCTGCTTTCATTGCCAAGGTTCGTATCGAAGGGCTAAGGGATTACGGCGCAGCGCTTAGTCCATTCAATGCATTTCAAATCATTCAAGGGTTAGAAACGCTGGGTATTAGGATTAAAAAACACAGTGAAAATGCCTTAGCACTTGCAGAATGGTTGGCTTCTCGACCCGAGGTTGAATGGGTGAATTACCCAGGTCACAAAAACTCTAGAGAACAAATTTTAGCGGAGAAATACCTCCAAAAGGGTGCTAGTGGTTTAGTAACTTTCGGATTGAAAGGAGGTTTCGAGGCTGCAAAAAAGGTGGCAGATGCTACGCTCATCTTTAAAATCGCTGCGAACTTCGGGGATTCAAAATCGATTATCGTACATCCAGCCTCTACCACTCACCAACAGTTGACTGAAAAACAGCAAGAGACTACTGGGGTAACACCAGAACTCATTCGCTTATCGGTCGGCCTAGAAGATCTTCAAGACCTAAAAACAGATTTGGAACAAGCCTTTTTAGCTTAAGCAACTATATTAGTGTATGTTACGTTCGATTGAGATTAGTGATTTCGAAACAGTGAGTAATAGGATTCTTGATCCTTTCCCGCTGAGTTACGAAGTATTCGGTCGCCCCTTAGGGTCTGCACCGCTAATTTTGGTCAACCACGCGCTTACCGCCAACTCTAGTCTTACAGGAGAGAAGGGTTGGTGGGAGCCTATCGTGGGCTCTGCTAAAGCGATTGATACAGACCGCGCCACGGTATTGTGTTTTAATATTCCGGGTAATGGTTACGATGGGTTCTTCTTTGATGCAGGTATTCAATTAACTGCCACAGATATAGCGCGTATTTTTGTCATGGGCCTTGAGAGGTTGTCCATCTCAGAAGTAGCTTTATTTGTCGCTGGGTCTGTCGGAGGTGGAATCGCTTGGAGTATGGTGGCACAGAATCGCATCAATTTCAAACGTTTTGTTCCTATCGCAACTGATTGGAAGTCTACGGATTGGATTATCGCCCACTGCCACATTCAAGAGCGACTTCTAGAAGAAGAGACCGAGTGGGGGCTTAAGCTCGCTCGTCAACATGCTATGCTTACCTACCGAACACCTCAATCTTTTGATTCTCGCTTTCAGCGCGAGAGAAAAAGTTCTAACTATGCTGTAGAGTCTTGGCTTGATTATCACGGAGATGCGCTTACCTCTCGCTTTCATGCTAGGGCCTATAGACATTTGAATCAAATTTTAAGACAGATCGACGCGGTATCTGAAGATGAAACGTTTGAATCTGTTTTTGCACAAGTGCAAACTGAATTCTATGTGGTAAGCATTACCTCTGACTTGCTTTTCATTCCTACTGAGGACGATAAGACGGTCAATTCACTCAGATCAATAGGAAAACCTATCGATCATTTTAAAATTTATTCCCTGCATGGTCACGATGCCTTTCTAATCGAACACGATCAAGTGGCAGCAGTAATAAAGGGTATTTGGAGTCAATCTAAGGAGTTGAGAGAGGCTTAGCCGTTGGCAAAAAGACCATAAAAAAACATTCATATAAGATCAAAGACTATTTTATTCTTGCATTAGTTGTTTATATCGTTGAAATATCGATAATTCGATATCATCAAGAATCTTTTTAAGAGTTAATGGAATAAAGGAAGATTTTAAGGAACCATTGCACTTATGTTATAGCTTATATTCTTTATGGTTTCTCTTATCGATTAGTTACCTGACATTGCCTAAGAATTTAATATGACTGACAGTTGTCGGTAAGAAGTCATGTTCTTTTATTGATTAGTTCCTCATTTATTTCGTCTTTTAGGATACAATAAAAACGCTATGCAACGCGCTATATATGATCATATTGGCCTGCGGGGTGATGCGTTCATGAACTTTAACGAGACGAGTTACGAAAATCGAAAGAGTAGAAAAATTATTCACTTGGAAAAGTCTAAAAAATGAAAAAGATTTTTCCCCTAAATCTGAAAAATTACGATTATTTGAAACAAGAAGCAGGAATTAATAATTATGCTAAAAGTAATTTTGAATTTGAACCTTACAGTATCGAAATTACTGCAAATAATAATGTTTATAACCTTCACACAATAGCAACAAGTGAAACTCATGCTTCAATAGTAATTGAAGATTCAGATGGAATATTAATTGAAACGATAGAAGTTGATATTTCAAATTATAACTCTATTAATGATGAGTATGAGATTTTATGGGCAAAAAGCAACACAAACAATCTATATGCAAAGACAAATTACGATGTAAACGACTGTAAAACAGGTGCTGCAACAGTTGCATCAATTGGAAGAGTTATTGCGTTCGGTTCTTTTTTTGGATGCGTGCCTTGCGCTTTTGTAGGTGGAGCAATTACAGCATTAGGATCAATAGGTTTTATAGCGTGTGTTGCAACTAATAGTTAATTTATGAAAGCGAATACGAAAGTTTACATTTATTTAGAAATAATATCTCTTTTAGGTGGTTTAATAATTTTGATAAATAGAGATTTAAAGATTGACTTAATTAATACTATTATCTTTTTCGGAATCATTTTTTCAGGATATAGATTATTAAACTTAATTAAGTGAGATAACGTGGCATAACAAAGTATATAAAACCTGTTGTGCATTTAGGTTAAGTTAATTTTATTTATTGGTCTATTGAATACAAATACTTAGATATTGAATCATAGTGAAAGCTGTTATTTTAGACAGCAATCTAGTAGCCAATCCTATACAATTTCTCCAACCCTTTAACAAACCTCGCCGGTCTCTTAAAAGGCCGAACTTTGGCGATGAACACAAAACACTTCCCATTAGTGAGTAACTGATATAGGCGCTGGCATGGGATTTTTTCTTTTCCTTAATAATCTAGTCTGAAATTTGGGTGAGGTTATATTAGGATTATAATTCGAGGAAAGGAATACTACAAAAAGTACTGGGGCGTGCAACCCACCAAGAGGTTATATAGTGCGTTTTACGTTAACGACCCTAAATGAAAACGTTTATTTCAAACCCAAGGGGGTCTGATACATATGAACCGGGTGGAAAGTTTTTGGGTTTTAGTCGGATAGCACTAGAATGAGTCCAACTCAACCGTATTGTTTATGAGCTTACCGAATCAACCAAAAGATTTGATCTTGAGAAAATTTACTGCACACAAACTGTACAAAAACACCTTAAAAAACAAAAAACCCCTTGATAATCAGACGATTAAAAAGGGGCTTTGTACTCGAGGCGGGACTTGAACCCGCACGACCGTAATGGTCATTGGATTTTAAGTCCAACGTGTCTACCAATTCCACCACTCGAGCCTTCGTTAGACAAGTCTAACTATTTCAAAAAAAAAAGCTGCGTTGTTCGCAGCATTTTGAGCGAAAAACGGGGTTCGAACCCGCGACCTCAACCTTGGCAAGGTTGCGCTCTACCAGCTGAGCTATTTTCGCATGATGTTAAGAACATATCCTAGCTTAACTAGGGGTTGCAAATTTAGAATATTTCTTCAAATTCAAAACATTCTATAGTCAAAAATGTAGTTATTACAGCTTTCCTAATCGTTTTTTAATCGATTCTAGCGCTACTAAGGCTTCCACAGGAGTTAAAGAGTTTACATCAATATCCATCAGTTCCTCCTTGATCTCAAGTAGAACGGGATCGTCTAATTGAATAAAACTAAGTTGCATTTCCCCTGAGCCTGTGCTTAATGAGGATTGTTTTTCTTGTCGATCTCCGCTTTTTTCTAGGTTTTTAAGAACCTTTTGGGCTTGTTGCAAAAGTGTTGCCGGCATTCCTGCCATTTTAGCAACATGAATTCCGAAGCTGTGCTCTGATCCTCCGGGCAAAAGCTTTCTTAAGAAAAGCACATTGTCTTTACTTTCCTTCACTGCCACGTGATAATTTTTGACTCTTGCGTAAGAGTCTGTCATCTGATTAAGTTCATGGTAATGCGTGGCGAAAAGTGTTTTAGGTCGATCCTTGCTCTCATGCAAGTAAGTAGCGATGGCCCAAGCGATAGAAATTCCGTCATAGGTACTAGTACCACGCCCAATTTCGTCCATGAGAACTAAACTTCTTGGGCTTAAATTATTTATGATTGCGGCAGTCTCATTCATTTCGACCATGAAAGTAGATTCGCCCTTACTGAGGTTGTCACTAGCACCGACACGAGTGAAAAGTTTGTCTGTGATGCCCATCTCTGCCTCGCTTACTGGGATAAATGATCCTGACTGAGCTAGAATAACACATAGTGCTGTTTGGCGTAGGATCGCAGATTTACCACTCATATTAGGACCGGTAATCATCATTATTTGCTGATTCTGATCATCTAATAATAAATCATTTGCGATATAGTTCTGATCATGTGGCAGGCGCTGTTCAATGACAGGGTGTCTGGCTTCCTTGATCGAAAGGGTGAAGGAGTCGTTCAGTTTTGGTCGATGGTAGTTGTAGGCCTTTGCGATGTAGGCAAAGTTTGATAGACAGTCAATACATGCAATTTCATTAGATAATTGCTGCATTGAACTAATTCTAGGTTGTAAGTCTTCAACAAGCTGGGAATATAGTTCTTGTTCTAAGATTTGAATTCGCGCCTCTGCCGAGGATATTTTACTTTCGTACTCTTTAAGTTCTTCGGTGATGTATCGTTCTGCATTCACGAGGGTTTGCTTTCGTATCCACTCTTCAGGAACTTTGTCTTTATGGGTGTTGCGTACTTCGATATAATATCCAAAAACATTATTAGACGCTATTTTTAAAGAGGTAATCCCTGTTCTCTCGACTTCTCTTTTAAGTAGGTCGTTAAGGTGATCATGACCTTTTTCAGATAGTGATCGAAGCTCATCGAGTTCTTCACTTACTCCGGTTCTAATCACACCCCCTTTAGATACTAGGGCTGGAGGGTTATCTTCTAAACGCGAATCGAGTAATTCTGTTATAAAAGCAACGGTCTGCTCTTCAATAGATGTATCGTAGGTGCTAGGCCTTAAAAGTTTTGATAGCTCTGAGATCTTCTGTAAAGATGCGGATAGTGCTTTGAGTTCTTTAGGGTGTACACGAGCTGCTGCAATTCGTGCTACCACTCGTTCGACATCAATGCATTCAGATAAAATAGCACGAACCGATTCAAAAAGATTTTCTCTCTGCAGCTCTGAAACCTTTTGGTGGCGCTTTTCTATAGTTTCTCGATGGGTTAGTGGTAGACCAATCCAGCGCTTTAAAAGCCGACCACCCATTGCCGTTTGGGTACGATCGATAATATCGATAAGTGCTGTTCCTCCAGGTTGTAGCGGATGAAATAGTTCCAAATTCCTTATACTGAAATGATCTAACCATAGAGTTCCTTCTGGGCTCATTCGTCTGATCGTCTGAAGGTGTCCTAGTTTGTCATTTCGAGTTTCGCCTAGATAGTGAAGAATGGCTCCTGCACTGATGATACTTTCGACTTTATTGTCTAGGCCAAAACCCGCGAGATTGTGGGTTTTGAAGTGAGATAACAGTTTTTCAGTAGCGAAACTCTCACTAAAAATCCAAGACTCTAAGGTGAATAAGGGTTTGCCTTGAAGCGACTCCTGAAGTTCGTTTCGCTGAGGCTTTGAAATGAGAATTTCAGAAGGATTAAATTGGGCTAATAATTTTAGAATATAAGACTCCGAACCTTCAGCTACCGAAAATTCTCCGGTAGATACATCGGCCAACGCTAGGGCATAATTCCTCTCTCCCTTGTAGATAGAAGCAAGGAAATTATTGGTCTTCGAATCAAGTAACTCGCTTTCGTAAGTGACTCCTGGAGTAATTATTTCTGTAATCCCTCGTTTTACGATTCCTTTAGTTTGACTTGCGTCTTCTAGCTGATCACAAATGGCTACTCGTTCACCTGCTTTTACCAGCTTGTATAAATAGGTATTTAACGAGTGGTGAGGAAAACCTGCAAGTGGAGTTTGATCACCTCCATTATTGCGCGCAGTGAGAACAATCCCTAAAATTTTTGCCGTTTTTTCAGCATCAGAACCAAAAGTTTCATAGAAATCTCCGACTCTAAAAAGAAGTAATGCGGTAGGATGCTTTGCTTTTATCGCATCGTACTGTTGCATTAGTGGGGTAGTGCTCTTTTTGTTTTTTGCCATAGCTTTGTCGAAAATATGAAAACTCCCTTTATTAAAACCGAAAATCAGGCATTAGGTCGACCCGATATCGATACTTTTAAATCTATCGATAAACGTTTTGTTGTTGTGCTCGATGAAGTTAGAAGTGCCCATAATGTCGGATCTATCTTTAGAAGTTCTGATGCCTTTCTAGTTGAAGAGTTATTGCTATGTGGAATTACGCCAACTCCTCCGAGTAAAGAAATACGCAAAACAGCCCTGGGAGCCGAGCAAAGTGTAGTATGGAGTAAATGGCCTTCAACGTTAGAAGCTATCACCGAGCTAAAGCAGAGAGGTTACCAGATATGGGCGATTGAACAGGCTTCTTCAGCCACAGACTTAGGAGATTTTATGCCCTTATCTGATAAGAAATACGCCCTAATCTTCGGAAATGAAGTTTTTGGAGTTGATCAAGAGGTGATTGATCAGTGTGATGGGGTTATTGAAATTTCACAAGGGGGTACGAAGCATTCGCTTAACGTATCGGTTTCTGCAGGAGTAGTCTTGTGGCACTGTTTTAGCCAAAATCAAAAAACCCCTTGAAATAATTCGAAGGGGTCTTTATAGTTTGAGTTAGTTAGCAAAAAAATGCTGAGCCTAATTAACTAAGTGTTTTAGTTAAATGCAACTATTTTTTTAAAAAAGTGTTAATCCTTTTTTGATTCTTGTAGTTTTCTTGGTTTGTTTCTTCCAGTGAACTTCAAGTAGTGTATCCTCGATTCGTTCAATAACGGCTTCAAAGAAATTGGGATCTTCGTAGCTTGGGAGTAGACTGAGGTCAATAACCAAAATATTCCATCTTTTTTGTCTTCTGATGAAATTTTGATATCCTTTGGTTATAGATTTTAGATATTCTGGATCGATATTTTGCTCGTAACTACGCCCTCTTTTTTTAATATTTTCGAGGATTCGATCGAGGTTATTCTCAAGAAGAACGTAAAGTCCAGGGGCTTTCAGTAGTCGCTCACCCCACCGATAGTAGCGATTGAAAAGTTCGAAATCTATTTCGTTCAAATTGTTTTTGGCAAAAAGTAATGACTTAGATAGGTGATAGTCGCTAACTAGACCTTCAGCGGCTTGGCTCGTTTTTAAGGCGTCAAATCGATCGAGTAAAAAATGTAATTCAACGGGTAGTGCATAAGCCTTAGGGTCTTTGTAAAAAGACTCCAAATAAGGGTTTTTGTCGAATCGCTCATATCTTGAGCTTAGTTCATAGCGCTCTGCAATTGCTTTGCATAGCGTGCTTTTTCCCACTCCGATACAACCTTCTAACACTACGTTTTTACTCGTATGCCAGAGTTCTTTTTTGCTTCGTAGTAGACTAGTTTTACTTTTAGTGATCGGCTGAGATTGGTCTTTCTCTAGTATTTTTCTCACCTCCTTAATCGATTGATTTGCGATTTCGAGGTGCGGTGCAATTTCACAGAGAGGTTCGATGACGAAACGGCGATTATTCATCCTCGGATGAGGTAACTCAAGTGAAGGTGTGTTAAATTCTGTAGGGCCCATGAGTAAATCGATATCCAACGGTCTGTTCGCATATCCTTTTTCTACTCGTATTCTTCCAAAGGATTTTTCTAGTTCTAAACATGCTTGTAACAACCTCTCGGGAGTAAATTCACTTTCTAACTCTAAGCATGCATTTAGGAAGTTGTCACCTTCAAAACCTAATGCAGGGCTTTCATAAACTGATGATACCGATTGAATGATTCCTAGCTGATCAGATATGCTAAATAATGCCTTTTGAAGGTAGAGTAGTCGATCTCCTTCATTACTCCCAATCCCGATATAGTAGGTGCTAGTTCTCATGGCCTTCGAAAGTACAAAAAGGCTTCAACTTTCAGTATCTTTAGGGCTTTAAACGTGAGTGCTATGAATTTTTTTAAACGTTTTATTGCTTCCTTCTTCGCAGTTATTGCTGCTTTCTGGTTTATGGGTATTGTATTGGTCCTAATTATTGCGGGCTTAGGAAGTGCGGATGTTGCTCCTTCGGTTGCTAATGCCTCTGTCTTAAAAATATTTTTAAATAGACCTATTGTAGATTACAAGGGAGGATCGGGAGATGATCCGTTTTCTATGTTTTTCGAGGAGACGATTGCATTAGATGAGGTGGTTGCCGCTGTTCAAGCTGCCGCTGAAGATGATCGTATTTCGGGTATTAGTTTTGAAACACCCTTTTTTCTTGGGGGATGGAGTCAAGCAGAGACGCTGCGAAACGCACTCATTGAATTCAAAAGTTCGGGTAAGTTCATTTACGCTTATGGAGATTCGTATTCTCAGAAATCGTTTTATTTGTCTTCTGTCGCTGATAGTTTATTTGTAACTCCGACAGGTTTTGTTGATTTACGCGGTCTTTCCTCAGAACTTACTTATTATAAATCGTTTCAGGAAAAGTCAGGATTGCGTATGGAGGTGATTCGTCATGGTAAATACAAAGCAGCGGTAGAACCTTACCTCAATGATGCCCCATCAAAAGAAAATATTGAACAAATTCAAGAGTTAATTGATGGACTTTGGGACGTGGTTGGAGTGCAAATGGCTGATCAAATAGAAGTTTCGAGATCTGATTTTGAAGGTTGGGTTAATGATTTGATAACTCGTGATTTAGAAAAGGCAAAGGAACTGGGCTTGATCGGAGATCTGATCTATGAAGATCAGTATGAAGATACCTTGAAACGTGCGGTTGGTGCTTCTAAAAATGACCTGAGTGCTTCTTCGAAATTGAATACTATCTCGTCTAGTTCTTACTTTAAGACGATTAAATCAACTCAAATCGATTCTTCTGATAGAATTGCGCTCGTTTATGCGCAAGGAAGTATTTTATACGGAGAGGGATCGCCTACGATCATGGGCCAAGAAACCATGAATAAGGCTTTACAAAGTGCTCGAGAGGATCGAAATATAAAGGCGGTGGTACTTCGCATTAATTCTCCGGGAGGTAGTGCACTTACTTCTGATCTAATTTGGCGAGAAATTGAAAAAACAGCCAAGGAAAAACCTGTGGTGGTTTCTATTTCTGACGTCGCTGCTTCAGGAGGCTATTATATTGCTACCCCAGCTACCTATATCTTTGCGCAACCGACCTCGATCACAGGTTCTATTGGGGTGTTTGGTACTTTGCCAAACGCTTCAGAACTTGCAGAGCAGTGGGGTGTTTCCTCGTATACCTTAAGTACTCATGAGCGTTCGGCGACCTATTCGCCCTTGCGACCGCTTAGTGATTCTTTTCGAGCAGAGCTAACCGAAGGAATTGAACAGACCTATCAGACTTTCTTAGAACGCGTAGCTTCGGGTCGATCAATGTCTATCGAATCTGTAGATGCAATCGCACAAGGACGAGTTTATCTCGCTCCAAAAGCGCTAGAGCTCGGTCTTATTGATGAAATTGGAACGCTCAATGATGCCATCAATAAGGCTGCTGATCTTGCAGCAATTGATGAATTTAAGTTAAGAGAATATCCTAGATATAAATCTGATCTTGAGCGCTTGTTTGGAGATTTACCTTCAGCAAGTCTATCTATCATTTCATCGAAACTTCCTAGCATTGTTTCCGATTATCTTAATTTCTGGGAAACGGTAGGTGGTAGTGAAAATCATGATTACAATCGCATTCAGGCACGCTTACCTTTTGATTTAAAAATTGAGTAATGGAATACTCAAAACGACCCCAGGCATTTTATTTCTTTCTGATTCTAGCAGGACTGTTCATCACTTCCTTGGTAGTTTCAAATCTTATTTTTCAGAAGTTTTTTTATTGGTCTCCTTTCGGTGAAGTAAGCTTGTTTTCTACTCCTTTATTCGAACTCTCGGTAGGTATTTTGCCTTATCCGCTAACGTTTTTAATCACCGATTTGATCTCAGAAATCTATGGTAAGAGGATGGCGAATAAAGTGGTAATTGTAGGAATTATTGCTTCAGTCTTCTCGCTACTTATCGTGTATACTGCTTCTTCAGTGAGTGCAACCGACTGGTCACCCGTAAGTGATGAATTATTTTCAACGGTTTTTGGAAATACGATTGTTGCTGTGTTCTCTTCGATGATGGCTTATTTACTGGCTCAGTTTGTAGACATTCAGATCTATCACTTTTGGAAACGGCTTACTAAGGGTCGACACCTTTGGCTAAGAAATAACTTTTCTACCTTCTCTTCTCAGCTCATCGATACTACCTCGGTTGTTTTGTTGCTCTGTTTTTTCGGTGAGATTGGTTGGGAACGATTTACGGGGCTAGTTCTCTCAGGGTTTCTCTTTAAGGCATTAATTGCCCTTCTAGACACACCAATTCTCTATTTGATGGTTTACGGATGTCGTAGATACTTTCGATTAGAAGTAAATGAAGAGATTGAATTGTTCGAGACTAATTAAGTCGCAGTTCTATTTGGTAGCCCTCATGTGATCGAACATTGAAGACTCTTCCGTCTTCAAAAAGAAGGTATTGTCCTTTGATTCCTGTAAGTACTCCATCTAGTTCTGGCTCTTTGTTGAGGTTAGTACTCTGAACCTCTTTTCCTTTCGGATTAAACGGAAAGTTGAGGTGAACTACTTCGCTTTCGATGATAAAATCACTTACTTCAACGGGTATGTAAGCTTTTAAAGAGCTCCAATGCTGCTTTAAATCTAAGGTAGATTCCGGCTTCGACAGCATGACTCTAAAGTTAGTCTTGTCGCTAATGTGTTCCTTTAAAGCCACTTCGGCAACCCCTGCTAGATATCGATTAGGAACTTCTAAAATGGCTAATGCCTGATGAGCTCCTTGGTCAATCCAACGGGTAGGCAATTGTTTTTTTCGAGTGATTCCTACCTTGATAGCGCCTGTATTGGATAAATAGACGATGTGAGGTTGCAATTGCATTTGCTTCTCAAACTCCAAGTCGCGGTCTGCGACCCCTAAATGTGCTTTGCTCTCCTCAGGTTTCATAATCCAAGTACCCGCCATTGGAGATTCGAAGAAACATTTTTTACAAAATCCTTGTCTGAAAATTCCGTGATCGTCACCGCAACCAAGACATTGATATCCGACGTGCTTTATTTGAATTGATTTGCCGATGAGTTGGTTCACTTGTAGCAAATCATTTTCGATAGGGAGAAAATAATTGATCGGACTGAAATCTTCAGTTTCCATCTTCTTTAGTACCGTCTGAAAAAGCATAGAAAGGGATGTGTATATTTGAGCTTTACAACCTCTAATGTACGAAGAATGATGCTGCCTCTATTTAATTCTGTTGCCTCTTGGCTGCTTAAGAAAAGATTTCATCAGATACAGCTATTTATTAAGTATCCGGGAGAGGTTCAATTCGAAGTCTTACAGAAACTACTCGAAACCGCTTCAAACACTGAAGTGGGAAAAAGCTATGATTTTAGTAGTATTCGCACTTACGAAGATTTTGCTTCTAGAGTTCCTATTGTCAGTTACGAGGATATAGCGCATCAGATTCAAAGAACACGAGAGGGAGAACAAAATGTTTTTTGGCCTAGCCCAATTAAATGGTTTGCTAAAAGTAGTGGCACTACTAATGCTAAGAGTAAATTCATTCCAGTAAGTCAAGAGGCACTAGATGACTGTCACTACAAAAGCGGTAAAGATTTGTTATCGCTTTATTTGAATAATAATGAGAACTCTAAACTCTTCACAGGTAAAAGCTTAAGGTTAGGAGGGAGCAAAGAGTTGTATAAGGATAAAGGCTCTTATTTCGGAGATCTATCGGCTATTCTTATTGATAACCTGCCAAAGTGGGCGGAGTATAGCAGCACACCCAGTAATAGAATATCCTTATTGCCTGATTGGGAGACAAAGATCGCAGCAATTATTTCTGAGAGCACCAAGGCGAACGTCACCTCACTTGCCGGGGTACCTTCATGGATGCTTGTTTTACTCAATGAAATTAATGCCTATTCGGGTACTGAACATTTATTTGAAATCTGGGAGAATCTAGAGGTTTATTTTCACGGAGGTGTGAGTTTTACACCCTACCGTGCTCAATATGAACGATTGCTTCCAAAAAGTAATTTCAAATACTATGAGATTTACAATGCCTCTGAAGGGTTCTTCGCTATTCAAGATCGAAATTACCAGAATGATCTACTGCTCATGCTTGATTATGGGATTTTTTACGAATTTATCCCATTAGATACTCTTGGTAGTTTTAGTGAAAAGGCGGTGCCAATCTGGGAAGTAAAGTTAGGGGTGAATTATGCCATGGTCATCACTACTAACGCTGGTTTATGGCGCTATGTCATTGGTGATACCGTTCGATTTACTTCTGTCGATCCATATCGAATTAAAATTACGGGTAGAACCAAGCACTTCATTAATGTGTTTGGTGAGGAGCTAATGGTTGAGAATGCAGAGCAAGGTCTACGAACGGCATGCGAGCAAACCGGTGCGAGTATTAGCGATTATACGGTTGCACCTATCTTCATGTCAGAAAAAATAAAAGGGGCACATCAGTGGCTTATCGAATTCAATAGAGCCCCTTCTGACTATGTTCAATTCATGCAGGTATTAGACGAGGCTTTGCAGCATCTGAATTCTGATTATGAGGCAAAGCGTTTAAAGGATATTACACTTAGAGCACCCGAACTAGTTGTTGCGAAGTCGAAGCTGTTTTATCAGTGGTTAGATGGGCAGAACAAAGTGGGTGGTCAGCACAAGATACCTCGATTATCAAATAGTAGAACCTATATAGAGGAGTTATTGGTTCTCAATAAGCAATAGCTTGAAAAATTGATTTAAGAAGCAGCTTTTAGATTTCCTAAAGCAACTGCAGAGGCTCGTGAGAGTTTCTCTTGAACGTAGGTTTTATCTACTTTAAGCTCCTTGATTGAATCTTCTGAAGGCAGTTCATACATAGCATCAGTAAGCACCGCTTCACACAAGCTTCTGAGACCTCTAGCCCCTAGATCGTGTTCTAAGGCTTTATCTACTAAAAGCTCTAAAGCGTCGGGAGTTACTTCTAGAGTAATATTATCGATCGCAAATAACTTTTGATATTGCTTGATAATAGCATTTTTGGGTTCAGTGAGTATCGAAAGTAAACTGGTCTTATCTAATGGATTCATATGAGAAAGTACAGGGAGTCTACCAATGATTTCAGGAATTAGCCCGAAGCTTTTAATGTCTTTTGGGCTTACATATTGAAGTAGATTTTCTTTGTCGATTTGGCCACTTTCCATTGAGCTGCTATAACCCACAGCTTGTCTATTCAGGCGTTTAGAGATGTGTCTTTCGATACCGTCAAATGCACCTCCGGCAATAAATAAAATATTTGAAGTGTCCACCTCTATAAATTTCTGATCGGGATGTTTTCGACCTCCTTTAGGCGGAACGTTAACGGTAGTACCTTCAAGTAGTTTAAGTAATCCTTGTTGCACTCCTTCTCCAGAAACATCTCGAGTAATTGATGGGTTATCACTTTTTCTAGCAATCTTATCAATCTCATCAATAAAAACAATACCTCTTTGAGCACGCTCAAGATCATAGTCTGCAGCCTGTAGTAGCCTAGTGAGAATGCTCTCCACGTCTTCTCCTACATATCCAGCTTCAGTGAGTACGGTGGCATCAACAATGGCTAAAGGAACTTCAAGCATTTTAGCTATAGTCTTTGCAACCAAAGTTTTACCCGTACCTGTTTGCCCTACGATAAGGATATTACTTTTTTGAATTTCAACCTCGTTGTCGTCGTTTTTTTGCAACAAGCGCTTGTAGTGGTTGTATACTGCTACTGCTAATACCTTCTTGGTTTTATCCTGTCCAATTACATAGGTGTCTAGAAAGGCCTTAATTTCTTTAGGCTTTTTTAACGCTAGTGATTCAGATAGTTCTGCGTTTTTATTTCCTTTTCGCTCCTCGGCGATGATGTGATAAGCCTGTTCAATACAAGCATCACAAATATGAGCATCAATTCCTGCAATAAGAATTTCGGTTTCTTCTTTCTTTCTTCCGCAGAAAGAGCACTGTAGGGATTTATCACTCATGATAAGTTCTTAAGAACGAACTAAGATTTCGTCAATCATTCCGTATTCTTTCGCTGCTTCAGCTCTCATCCAGTAATCACGATCTGAATCTTCGTAAACCTTATCAAAAGGTTGTTTGCTATGCTTAGCAATGATTTCGTAGAGTTCGTCTTTTAACTTGAGGATTTCTCTTGCGGTGATTTCAATATCTGAAGCTTGACCTTGAGCACCTCCGAGTGGCTGATGTATCATCACTCTTGAGTGTTGTAATCCACTTCTCTTTCCTTCGGCGCCAGCACATAGCAGTACCGCAGCCATTGAAGCAGCAATACCTGTACAAATCGTTGCGACATCGGGTCTTATAAATTGCATAGTATCGTAAATGCCTAAACCAGCGTATACACTACCTCCAGGTGAGTTGATATAAATCTGAATGTCTTTACTAGCGTCTGTACTCTCTAAAAATAAAAGCTGTGCCTGAACAATATTTGCCACCTGATCATTGATTCCCGTACCTAAAAAGATGATGCGGTCCATCATCAGTCTAGAAAACACATCAAAAATGGCAATATTCATTTGGCGCTCTTCAATGATGTTAGGAGTAAGACCAACAGGAGACATACTAGATACTATCTGATCGTAATACAACGAGCTAATACCTTGATCTTTTATCGCAAATTTTTTGAATTCTTTACCGTAGTCCATAGCTGTTAACTGCTTTAACTTTAAAGATACTCTAATTAGGCGTATGCTTCTTTGATGAAGTCTTCAAAGCTGATTGCTTTCTCTTTTACTTTTCCTTCTTTCTTGAAAAGGTCTAAAAGTTTCTCATTCATTACCTGGGTAGATAGTCGACGAACCTCTTCTTGATTTTGCATGATAGAGGCAGTGATTTGATCTACTTCTTGATCACTAGGATTCATTCTTCCGAATTGAGCCATTTGACTGCGAATGTAGCTGCCAGCATAGTCTTTCAATTCATCAAATGAAACTTGGAGGTTGTGAGTTTTGATAAGCTCGGCCTCAATCAATTGGTAACGAATCCCTTTTTCTGAACGCGCGTATTCTGCTTTTGCTTCATCTTCGGTAAGCTCTTTCTCACCTCCGAACTGAATCCAACGTGTTAAAAATTCATCGGGTAGATCAAATTTTGTTTCGGCAATGATCGCTTCAGTAATGTCGTTCATGAACTTCTGATCGGCTTGTTGAGCAAATTGCACTTCAGAGTCAGCTTTGATCTTTTCCTTCATTACTTTGACAGAATCAACAGCGCCTTCTCCGAAAAGTTTATCAAAGAATGCTTGATCCATTGCAGCCGGCTCACGACGATTGATTTCGCTAATGGAGAACTCAACTTCAATAGCTAGACCATCAGCCTCTTCATTAGAAATTCCTAGAACTCTTGATAGTTCAAAATCTTTTTCAAAGAGACCTTTCGTTTTAACCTTTACTGCTTCACCTACTTTTAGGCCGATAAATTTCTTTGCCGATGCTTTACTTTTGATTGTTTTAAGAGCGATGGTAGCAGTATTTTCAATTTTCGGCTCCTCTGCAGTGATAAGACCGGTAACTTCATCGCCTTCTTCAACAGTGTCTTTTGAATGAAGCGAACCGTATTGTTCTTGCAGACGAACTACTTGCTCGTCAATACTTTTATCCGAAGCTGTGATTTTATAATTGGTGATCGCTTTTTTTGTTTTTAAGACAGGATTGATCTCAGGAGCCATCCCAATTTCAAAGTCGAATTGAAGCGTTTCTGCTTTCCAATCAAAATCCTCACGTTCTTTAGGAAGCGGGTTTCCTAATAGTGCCAGTTTTTCGTCTTCAATATACTTACCGATTTCTGTTTGCAAGATTTTGTTGATTTCATCAACAAGTACTGCTTGGCCGTACTGCTTTTTAATCAGTCCTAGAGGCACCTGACCTTTTCTAAATCCTGGAATATTGGCAGTTTTACGGTAATTGCCAAGTACGGTATCAACCTTTTCTTGGTAATCAGAAGATTCTAGGCTAATGGTAATTAGCGCGTTTAGTGGAGCAAGCTCTTTTTTGCTGATCGTCATAATAGATCCTTATTTTTAAAACGAGCCGCAAAATTAGTCTATTTTATGAGCGCTTACAAGTTTAAAAATTTCGCAACGGCCTCGCCAAAAACGTTAGGTTGTTCTGCATGTAGCCAGTGTCCAGCATTGGGTATAGATACAAGTTCAAAATTAGGGTATTGCCTTTGCAAGGTTATGAGGTCTGTGTCTTCTACGTAGCTAGATTCAAGCCCTCGTATGAAGAGGGTAGGGGTGTGTATTTTAGGTTCTTCTGGAAGTGCTTTTCCAATTCGATCAGGATGAGATCGAAACAGGCTGAGGTTGCATTTTACAGATAGAATACCCTCATTGCTTCGTTCTAAATTTTTCAATAGAAATTGCCTTAAACCGGTTTCTGGAAATAAAGGCATAAGAAATTCTTCAGCCTCTTTTCGACTTTGAAATTGTTGTTCATCTACCTCGCTCAGTGCTTCCAAGATTTCGGTGTGATGTGGTGGATAGGCTTTAGAAGCTATGTCTACTACAATAAGCCGATCAACTCGTTCTGGAAATTGTTGCGCTACGAATTGCGCTGTCTTTCCGCCCATTGAGTGACCGAGAAGGTCAAATTTCTCAATCCCTTGATCATCGGTGTAATCGAGAACATCCTGACTCATGACTTCATAGCTAAACTCTTCGCTGTGAAAACTCTTACCATGATTTCTGGCATCTAATAAATGCACTGATCGCTCTCTTTCAGCCCACTTTTTGGCAAAGGTTTTCCAATTGTCTCCACTACCTAGAAATCCGTGTAAGATCAAAAGCGGTTTTCCTTCTCCAATAATATTCGAGTGTAGCATACCAACTAAGGGTTTTGTAATCGGTGTAGATATTGGTTAACTACATTATCTAATCCAAAGTAAATGGCCTCACAAATCAGTGCATGCCCGATAGAAACTTCTAAGAGATTGGGAATCGAATTTGCAAAAAACGCGATGTTCTTTAAAGACAAATCATGTCCGGCATTAACTCCTAATCCTAACTGTTCGGCTCTTTTTGCAGTAGCAATGAAATCTTCAATGGCTTTTGTAGGGTTCGACGAATATTTAGAGGCGTAGGGTTCTGTATACAATTCGATTCGATCTGTTCCTGTTTTTGCAGCTGCCTCAACCATTTCAGGATTAGCATCAAGAAATATAGAGGTTCGTATTCCCTCCTTCTTAAAGGAAGTGATCACTTCAGTAAGAAATTCTGAATGCTTTTTGCAGTCCCAACCAGAGTCAGAGGTAATTGCATCAGGCGCATCGGGTACTAAGGTGACCTGTTCAGGTTTGACTTCAAGAACCAAATCAATAAAGGATTGAATAGGGTTGCCCTCAATGTTAAATTCGGTGTGCACCACGGGGCGTAATAGTCTAGCGTCTTCATATCGAATATGTCTTTCGTCTGGTCTCGGATGAATAGTTATTCCTTGACCGCCAAAATTCTGAATATCGGTAGCCGTTTTGATCAGATCTGGATTATTATGACCTCGAGCATTACGAATCGTAGCCCATTTATTGATGTTTACACTGAGTTTTGCAGGCATGAGTAATTCTATTTAAGTGTACAAAAATAGACAATTAAGACCCCTTTGAATGTCTCAAATATCCGTAATTTGCAATATGAATTTCTCTCAGGTAGCATTTCAGGAACTATTGAATCAATGTATTCCTATCTTTCGTATCGATGATCGAGTCGAGGAAGTCAAAGAATTCTTTGAGGATGGTCGGTTCTCTCATGTAGCCATTTATGATGATCAGCGCTTTTTAGGTAATTTGTCTTCATACGCCTTATATCCTCTTGAGAATGAGGAATCACTTTATTCTTTAATCGATGAACTTCAGTCTTTTTGGGTAGGTGAGACTACTCATTGGGTGAGTGTTTTTGATCAATTATTGAAATCAGGTGCTGATTTAATTCCTGTTCTAGACAACTCAGGACTTCATAAAGGGTATTATTTGCTTGAAGATATCGAAGGAATGTTTGGTCAAAGCACGTTCGTCCAAGAGGCGGGAGAGGTTTTGATTATAAGTAGTAATCCCACAAACTTTTCGGTAAGTACGATAGTGCAACTCATTGAAATGAATCAAGGCCAAGTGGGGGGGCTTCTTATGACTACTTCAAACGAATTAGTCAAGGAGGTTGCGGTAAAAGTTAATTCTGAAAATTTCACTCAAATCCTCAGTGAACTTCGACGTTACGATTACCACATCGATTACAGTCCTGTAAACGATTTGTATTTTGAGCAATTAAAAGAGCGATCTGATTATCTAACCAATTATTTAGACCTATGAGTAATGAGGGGGTAAAAATTGCCTTGTATAGCTTGCAACTTAGCAAGACGGATTTGGTTTTTTTAGCCGATTTAGTAGTAGAATTGGAGCGAATAGGCTACACTTTAAGTGTTGAGGCGGAATTTGCAAATTCACTTGCTGCCCATCTTCCTAATACGCATTTCACCGTTTTTAAATCAGCAGCCGAACTGAAGAAAATGAAAGCGGATTTGATGTTAAGTATTGGTGGGGATGGTACCATGCTTCGTGCCGCTACTTTCATTGGAGATTCTGAACTCCCTCTTATTGGTGTGAATTTAGGAAGACTTGGATTTTTAGCGACACTTCAGCGTGAAAATGTAGTTGAAGCTTTAGAGCGATTCTCTTCTGGTAATTACCGAGTCGAGGCACGCAGTTTATTGCAAGCGCAACTTAAGGGAGAAAGCGGTGCTTTTGGAAAGATTGATTATGCTTTAAATGAGGTTGCGGTAAGCCGAAAGGACACGACAAGTATGATCACTATTGAAACCTGGCTGGATGGAGTCTACCTTACTACTTATTGGGCTGATGGTTTGTTAATTGCTACGCCAACAGGCTCTACTGGTTATTCGCTTAGTTGCGGCGGACCCGTAGTTTCGCCAAATTCGTCATCTTTAGTCATTACTCCGGTAGCACCACATCATTTAAATGCAAGACCCCTCATTATTGAAGATTGTACTGAAATTAGATTGAAGGTTGATTCTCGGGAACCACAACATTTGGTTTCTCTAGACTCTAGAATTAGTACTGTGGATAATGGACAAGAATTGTGTATTCGAAAAGCTCCATTTGTCTTAAAATTGGTCGTTTTTGAAGAGGATCATTTTTTTCAAACACTTAGAGAAAAGCTCCTTTGGGGAGAGGATAAAAGAAATTGATTATGAATTGGAGATTAAAGATTGTCCTAACCGCTGTTTTTAGCTTAGTTGTTACTAGCACACAAGCCCAAGATTTAGGAGCCCTTGAAATTGGAACTTCTTTGCATGGAGTGATCGCTGTGGGCGATACACCCATAGATAATTATAATCCGAAAACCTCTATAGCTTTAGTGGCAAAGTATAATTTACCCTATCGATTGGCGATTAGAGCAAGTTTCGCACCAACTTATAACTATACCGATCAGATTTCTGACACTCCAGTTTGGGACATTTACAAATCAACTCGTGCCAGTCTTGGACTAGAATATCATTTTAGTGATTTCAATGTATACGATGGAAGGAGACAATTTACTACTTATGCAATGTTAGGAGGAACTTATCAGTTCGGAAATTTCAAGCTTACAAGAAACTGGGATCTTATTTCGAAGGCACGATTAGGTGCAATGGGAGGATTTGGTGCTAAATTTAGAGCCTTCCCAATGCTAGTTGTTTCGGCTGAAATTGCTGCTGGATACCTATTCTCGGATGACTATGATCGACTTCCAGAACCAGCAACTAGCTTAACTACTTATTATGATCGCTCGGGGAACGACTGGTATCTGTTTCCTAATTTAACAATAACCTATACCTTTGCCCCCAAATTTTAGCCGACCCGATTAAAATGATTAAAAATAAAACCGAGCAATTAGGCCCGAAACACCTTGCTATCATCATGGATGGTAACGGTCGTTGGGCTAAAGCGAAAGGAATGCCACGGGCGTTTGGGCATGAATCTGGTTTTAAATCGGTTCGAGTTATCGTAGAAGCCTGTGCTAAGCGAGGAATTGATTTTTTAACCTTATACGCCTTCTCAACAGAGAATTGGTTAAGACCAAAACAGGAGGTTGATATCCTCATGCGTATTCTACTAAAAGCATTGAAGTCTGAACTGGCAACGATGCAGGAAAATAATATTCGCCTCATAACCATTGGTAATCTAGATCGATTACCCGAGTCAATCGCTGAGGTACTTTTGAGTGTAGTTGCGCAGACAGCTTCAAATACAGGGATGACTTTAACCCTAGCACTAAGTTATGGTGGCCGTGAAGAGATCACTGCTACTACCCGTGTAATCGCTGAAAAAGTTAAAAATGGCTTAATTCGACCTGAAGATGTCGATGAGTCAATGTTAAATGAGCATCTTTACACCGCAAATTGTCCACCTGTCGACTTATTGATCAGAACTAGTGGAGAAAGACGCCTAAGTAATTTTCTTT